>Ga0194129_10000042_pt1 | contig 233744 bp, 221 predicted proteins | sample TA2KigCa35mmetaG_FD_150862 | JGI IMG/M metagenome (GOLD analysis project Ga0194129, IMG submission 150862) | Freshwater microbial communities from Lake Tanganyika, Tanzania - TA2015038 Kigoma Deep Cast 35m | ecosystem: Environmental > Aquatic > Freshwater > Lake | place: Tanzania: Lake...
GCGCGCTCGGGGTCGCGAGCCCGGTGCGTTCAGCGGGCATGCCTATGACGCTGCCCGTTTGCTCATCCAGGCCATTCGCAAGTCCGGCCCCGGGGCCACGCGCAAGACGGTCGCGCACCACGTCGGCACGGTCTCGGGCTTCCCTGGCGTGACTGGCCGCATCGACTTCGACCCAAGGGGGGACCTGAACCGTTCAGGCTTTACCTTGTGGCAGGTCCGCGAGGGCCGTTTCCAGGTCCTCCGATGACCACTGCGCCTGATGTCGTGCTTTCGGTGCGGGGCCTGAAGAAGGCGTTCGGGGCCGTCCAGGCGCTTTCTGGGGTCGACCTCGAGGTCCGGGCAGGCGAGGTGCTCGTCCTGCTGGGCGAGAATGGTGCCGGCAAGTCGACCTTGCTCAAGACCCTCTCGGGCATGCATGTCCCGGATGAGGGCGAGATCCTCGTGCGTGGCAGAAGCCTGCCCTTCGGGCAGCCCGGGGCCTGTGAAGCCGCGGGGATCGTCACGATCTACCAGGAGTTCAACCTGGTCAGGGATCTATCCGTCGCCGAGAACCTCTTCCTGGGCCGGGAGCCCCACCGGCTTGGCCTTGTCGACCACCGGAGGATGCGTGTGGAGGCGGGCCGGATGCTGGCACGGGTGGGCCTCGATCTCGATCCGGCCCGGAGCGTGCGTTCGCTGGGTGTGGCCCAGGCCCAGCTGGTCGAAATCGCCAAGGCCCTCTTTCGCCTCGAACGCTCCGGAGGCGGGGTGCTCACGCTGGACGAGCCGACCGCGGCGCTGGCCGACCACGAGATCGCGGTGCTTCACGCACTGATTCGCGACCTCAAGGCCCAGGGCCAGGCCCTCATCTACATCTCGCACCGCATGCCGGAGTTGCGGGCAATCGGTGACAGGGTGACGGTGCTCAGGGATGGCGCCTCGGTGGCCAGCGGCCTGCTGGCCGACATCGCTGACGATGTGCTCATCCGCGCCATGGTCGGCCGGGATGTGGCGACCTTGTATCCCCGGCGCGAGGTTGCGCCCGGGGCGCCCGTCCTCGAGGTCGAGGACCTGCAGGCTCCGGGGTTCGGCCCGGTCTCGCTGGCTGTTCGTCAGGGCGAGATTGTCGGCGTGGCCGGCCTGATGGGCTCGGGTCGCACCCGCCTGCTACGTCTGCTCTATGGCGATGCGCGCCCGGCCCGCGGACGGGTTCGTGTCGCAGGCGAGCCGTTGCGGGCCGTGACAGGACCGGCCGGAGCCGTCGCGGCCGGCATGGGCCTCGTCCCCGAGGACCGGAAGAACAAGGGACTCGCCCTCGGCATGGCCGTCCGTGACAATCTGGCCATGGCCACGCTGGAGCGTCATGCCAGTTGGGGCTTGCTCGACCGTGGCAGCTTGGCCCGGACGGCCAAGGAGCTCGTCACGCGGCTGCGCATCCGCTGTCGGGACATCAGCCAGGCTGTGGGGCGCCTCTCCGGTGGCAACCAGCAGAAGGTGGTCCTCGGTCGTTGGCTGGCGCGGTCTGGGCCGGTGCTGCTGCTCGACGAACCGACGCGGGGCGTCGACGTCGGGGCGCGCGCCGAAATCTACCAGTTGCTGGCAGAATTGGCCGCCCAGGGCAAGGCCATCGTCGTGGTGTCCAGCGATCTGCCGGAGGTGTTGGGCATCGCCGACCGGATTCTCGTGATGCGCGAGGGGAGGCCGGCGGGTTGGCTCGAGGGAGTCGCGCGGACCCAAGAAGCGGTCATGCGACTGGCGACGGGCCAGGAGGAAACAACGTGACGACGGTTCCGGACAAGGTCGCCGAAGGCGTCGGCAGCTGGCTCCAGCGCTCGATGCCCCTCGTGGCCCTGATGCTGCTCGTTCTGCTTTTCAGCCTCTTGAGCCCGCGCTTCCTGAGCATCGACAATCTCGCCAACATCGCGGTCCAGTCCTCGCATATCGGGCTGATCGCCATCGGCATGACCCTGGTCATCGCGACGGGCGGCATCGACCTGTCCGTCGGGTCGGTCCTTGCCCTGTCGATCTGCGTGGCGGGTCTGGCCATGGCACCTGCCGACGCGGGCGGAGCCGGCCTGTCTCATGTCACGGGCTGGTGCATCGGCCTCGCGACCGGCGCGCTGGCCGGGGCCGTGAACGGTTGGCTGATCTCGGGGCTGGGCCTGTCCCCCTTCATCGCGACGCTCGGTATGATGAGCATCGCCCGGGGGGTCGCGAACGTGTTGACGGACGGGATGCCCGTCGAGGACTTGCCCGAGGCTGCCTTGGCCTTGGGATCGTCGTCCATCGCCGGGATGCCTTGGTCCGTCTTGCTTTGGGCGGGAATCGCCACCTTGGGCGGACTCGTGCTGGGGTGGACCCGCCTTGGCCGTTACGCCTGCGCGATGGGCAGCAACGAGGAGGCCCTCAGACTATCCGGCGTGCGCATCGGGCCCTGGAAGACGGCCTTGTACGTGCTTTCGGGCCTGCTTTCCGCTGCTGCAGGCCTGATTTTCCTGGGCCGCGTCAGCAACGCCCAGCCTTCGGCGGGCGTAGGCTTCGAACTCGATGCCATTGCGGCGGTCGTGATCGGTGGAGCCTCCCTGATGGGTGGCCGAGGCTCCATGAGCGGCACGGTGGTCGGCGTCGTCCTGATGGGCGTCCTGCGCAACGGCTTGGTACTGATGGACGTGTCGGCCTTCTGGCAGCAACTGGTCATCGGTGTCGTGGTGGTCGTGGCCGTGCTGCTCGATCGATGGCGGTCGGCCTAGGCCGGAAACGGCTATGATGGAGGCCCCCGCGTCCCAGCTACCAGGAGTGTCGCCGTTGTCACGCGCCCGCCTTGCCTTGCTTGCAACCCTCGCGCTGTTCGGGCTTTCGTTCCCGGGCCAGATGGCCGAGGCCCGTGACCTTCGCATTGCGGTCGTGGGCAAGGGTATCGGCGGCGAGTACTGGTCTGCCGTGCGCCAGGGGGCCACGCGCGAAGGACGGGCCCAAGGCGTCAAGGTGACCTACAGGGGCCACCGACCGAGACGGACGTCGCCTCACAGATTGCCATCATGGAAAATCTGATCCAGTCGGGAGTCGATGGCATCGCCGTCTCCCCGTGCAATGCCCGATCCCTCAACCGGATCGTGCGCAAGGCCTTGGCCTCGGGCATCAAGGTCGTGACCCTGGACTCCGACACCTCGGACAAGGATCGCCTGAGCTATGTGGGGACGGACAATGCAGCCGCCGGGGCCATGGCCGCGCAACAGGCCCTTCGGCTGGTCCGGCCCGGGTCCACGGTCGCCATCGTGACCGGCGTGCTCGGGGCCCAGAATCTTCAGCAGCGTCGCGACGGCTTCACCCGTGAAGTGGCCGGACGCCTGAAGCTGCTCGAGGCTCAGCCCGACAACGGAGACAAAGCGCGCGCGGTCGAAGTCACGGAGAACATCCTGACAGCCCACCCTGAAGTGGCGCTGTTCTTCACGGACAACGCCATCTCGGGTCCGGGTGCGGGCCAGGCGATTCGCAGCAGGGGCAAGGCAGGCAAGGTTCGGCTTGTGTCGATGGACGTCACGCCTGATCTCAAGACCCTGCTGGACCAGGGTGTGGCCGATGCCCTCGTGGCCCAGCGGCCGGAGCGGATGGGCGAGATGGCCGTGCGCCTGCTCAAGGACGCAATCGGAGGCAAGGCCGTGCCCAATCGCGTCGACACCGGCGTCGAGGTCGTCCGGCGCAAGTAGGACCTACTTGCCCGATCGGACGGAGGCCCCCTCTGCCGTGGCACAGACCATCATCGTCACGGCGGTGCCGGTCTGGCGCGCCACGCCGGGCAGGGCCCGACTCAGGTCTTCAAGGGCCTCGTGACGTACCAGGGCGACGGCACAGCCCCCGAAGCCGGCTCCTGTCAGCCGGGCACCTTCAACGCCCGGTAACCCCCCGGCAGTCTGCACCAGCAGATCAAGCTCCGGGCAGGAGACTTCGTAGTCGACCGCGAGCGAGTGGTGCGCGTCCTTGAGCAACTGCCCGACGGCAGCCGCATCCCGGCGCTCCAGGGCGGCGACAGTCTCACGGACCCGGGCATTCTCCGTGATGACATGCCGGACGCGGCGGGCAAGAACCTCGGGCAGGGCGTCGAGTGGCAGCCCATCGAGAGTTTGCCACGCCGACAGCCAACGATGGTCGGTGGCCAGCAGCCTGTTGAGCATCGCGAGGGCACCCTCGCCTTCTGCGCGCCGTTGGTTGTAGCCGACACCGGCCAATGTGCGCGGAACCCCGCTGTCGAGAATGACCCAGGCATGCGTGGCCTCGAGGCCGAGCCCCACGGGCCGGTGCTCCAGCGTCGCACAATCGATGGCCAGAGCGTGGTCCCGCTGGCCCAAGGCGCTGGCCAACTGATCCATGGCACCGCAGGCCACACCCACTTCGACCATTTCGACCTGCTGGGCCATCATGGCAAGCTCGGTCGGGCCCATGCGCCAATCCCAGGCGGCATCCAGCACCCGCAGGACGGCCATCTCAAGGGCTGCCGAACTCGAAAGCCCGCCGCCCAGCGGCACGTTGCCCGAAATCGTCATGCGGCCACCGCCCACAGGCAAGCCTCTCCGCCGGGCCTCCCGGAGGCAACCCCGGACATAGCGGGCCCAGCCCATGGCGTCGTCGCCCAGATCTGAATCGTCACCCGGGACAGTCGCAAGGACGTCCCAGATGTCGCCGGGGCCCGGTGTCAGGCAGGCCGAGACCACGCGATCGATGGCCACGGGCAAGACGAGGCCACCGTGGTAATCGACATGTTCGCCAATGATGTTGAAGCGACCGGGAGCACGGCTGACCCAAGCCGGATCTTCACCGAAACGTTCGCGAAAGCCTGCGCACGCATCGGCAACGGGATCGACGGGAAGCCTCACAGGCGGCAACCCAGACCGGCCGTGGCCGAAAGCTGGCGTTCCTGATTGACCAGCAGTCCCGCGACCAAGGCCAGATCCCCGGCGAAGCGCCAGCGACTGCCCAACGCAGCCGAGAAGCCGGCGTCGCCCTGCCAGGCCGTGTTCCCGCTGAGCACCACGCCGGGCAGTACCGTGGCATCGTAGGCCGCCAAGACCCTGACACGGCCTGCCAGCCACCCCTGTGCCAGTCGGGGCGTCCCCCACGGGGTGACCAGCTCGAGGACCTGCCAGATACGCCAGTCCTGACCCTCCGGTCGCATCTCCCCACCGACGACGACATCCCCATACACCCTATAGAGGCCGGGAATGACACTGTAGCCCCCTCCCAGCTGAAGGCCAGCCATCGGAACGGTGGTTTCGAGCCCATCGGGCAGGCGGAGCCCAGCTGTCACCTCGACACCGCCGTCCAGACCCGTGCGCCAGGAGAGCAGTCGGCGACCAAGCCCGGGCGCACCTGCGGGCTCGCTGACAACGGCCATCTCGTGGATGCCTGCCGGCATGCCCTCCGCGGCAGGATGGTCGAGGGTCGGTGCGAGGGTGCTCAGGGGGGCGAGGGCCAAGGGCGCATCGAGACCGAACATGCGGTGATCCTAGCACGCGACGCCTTCCTGTTCCGGTACAGTGAAGCGTATGTCCGAGCGTCGCAGGGACCCCTTGAGCGGCCAGTGGGTCGCCGTGGCCGGTGAACGTAGCACCCGCCCGAGGGTCCTTCGCCTGCCTCCCCCGCCTCCTCCCCCCCCGGCCGAGGCCTGTCCGTTCTGTCCGGGCCGTGAAGAGCCGGATACGGGCATCTGGAGGGAAGAGGGTCAGGCCGGCTGGATTGCCCGGGTCGTGCGCAACCGCTTTGCTAGCCTCGATCCGCCGGGGGGCGTTGTGGCCCCGCCTCCTTCGCCGGACACCTTGCTGCAGCGTCATCGACTGCCGGGCAGGGCCGAGGTACTCATCGAGGGACCGGACCATCATGCAAGGATCGGCTGGATGCCCGCGCGCCACCTCGAGGCGGCCATGCGCGGACAGGCCGAACGCCTTGGGGCACTCGCCGCGATGGGCTTCGCGCACGTTGCCGTCTTCCGCAATCAGGGAGCCATGGCTGGCGCGTCACAGCCGCACCCCCACAGCCAACTCGTGGCTTCGTGGGACGAGCCTCCGACGCTGCTGGCCGAGAAGGAGCGGTTCCGCGACCACCGTCAGCGCCACGGAGGATGTCTGCTCTGTGCCGTCGTCGAGGCCGAGGCGGCCGGGGGACGACAGATTGCCAGAGGGCACGGCTTCGTTTTGCTGGCACCTTGGGCGGGCAGTCATCCGATGGAACTGCTGCTGGTGCCGGAAACCTGCGCTGCCAACATGTCCGGTGTCCGGGTCGAGGGATGGGCTGCTATTCAGGCACGGGTAGACCGGCTCATCGAGGCCACGAGCCCCGGTGCCGCGACCAACATGTGGATTCACCAATGCCTTGCGGGCAGCGATCCCTTTCACTGGCACGCCCATGTGGTCCCCAGACAGGACGTGACGGGCGGCTGGGAGTTGGCGACAGGCTGGAAGCTGGAGCCGGTTCCTCCGGAGGCCGCGGCGGATCTGTATCGCGCCGCGTGGGACGCTACGGCTCCAGTCGGACGGACCTGAGTTCGGCGGCCTTGACCTCGGGCAGGGTGTCGTTGATGTAAGTGCCTGCGCCGGACTCGCATCCGGCCAGAAACTTGAGCTTTTGTGGCGTCCGCATCGGGGGATAGAACTCGAAATGCAGGTGGTCCCCGGGGGCCTCGTCCGTTCGGACCGGGGCCTGATGCATGACCATCATGTAGGGGAAAGGAATCTGCCACAGTCCGTCGAAGCGTCCGAGCAGGTCCTTCAGGACGCGGGCAAGGTCCGTGACCTCCGATTCCGTTAGGTCGGCAAGCGAGGCGCGATGCTGCTTGCTGACGAGGTAGGTCTCGTAGGGGTAGCGGGCAAAAAACGGGATGAACGCCACGAAGTGCTCCCCCTCGACCACGAGTCGCCTGCCATCCGTGCGCTCGTCGGCGACGATGTCGCACATCAGGCAGCGTCCCGTCCGTGCAAAATGCGCGGCGGCCTGATCTCGTTCCCGTTCGATCTTGGGCGGCACGAAGGGGAACGCATAGATTTGCCCGTGCGGGTGATGGATGGTGACGCCGATGGCCTCCCCGCGATTCTCGAAGATGAAAACACAGGCAATGCCCGGGCGTGCGCCCAGTTCGAGGTAGCGGTCGGTCCAGACCCTGATGAGCCTGACGAGGTCACCGATCGGAAGGGCCCCGAGGCTCCCTTCATGACGGGGTGTGTAGAGCACGACTTCACAGTGGCCATCGGCGGGCGCAATCGGGTGCAGGACATTCCCCTCGACCTCGGGAACGGGCGCCGGCGACCGCATGCTGGGGAACTTGTTGTCGAATACGACAAAGCGATAGTCGGCCTCGGGTACCTCGGTCGGAAACCCGCCGGGGCTCGTCGGACAAAGGGGGCAGTAATCGGCCGGGGGCAGGAAGGTCCGGTCCTGGCGGTGGGTGGCGGTGATGACCCACTCTCCGAGCATCGGATGCCAGCGTCGCTCGGACATCCTCAGCCCTCCGAAGGGGCTGCGGCATCCGTGGCCGCCACGAAGTCGTAGTAGGTCAGACTGCGCCCGTCCTCAAGGCGCACGGTGCGCCGCACGAGGAGGTCCGAAAGCGCGGCTGCCGCATCCATGCCGGACGGAGCAGGGGCCGGGACTCCCCCGTTGTCGGCAGCAAGGGGTTCGCTCATGTACAGGCCTCCGAGGAAATCGGGAATTCGAGGTCCAGCCACCAGGTCCGGGTCTCTCGAGGAGCCAGCATCGTCGCCTCGGGAGCGAGGGCGCAAGCACGCTCGAAATCATCAGAAGGGCCGATGCAGGGCTCCACGGCAAGGTTGTGATAAGGCGGAGCGCCCGGCACGCCCGACCAGCCACCCGCATTCATCCAGAGACCGACGTGGGGGATTCGTGCAGGGTCCCAGCGGAAGCACAGGGCGTGGCCATCATCAAGGACGGTCAGTTGGCCATCGGCAGGTGCCGGGGCGAAGGCCTTGCACGCCACACCAGCCTCGCGACCGGGCATCACGCCGTCGAGAAGGGCCTGGGGCAGGCTTGTCCCCGTTGCCTCGGGCCACCAGGCCAGCGGTTCCTTCACGTGCAGACGCGCACCGGGGGATACGGCAAGCAGGGGATGAGCCGCCCACGTGAAGGCCAGTTCTGTGTCCGAAAGATTGTCGACCATGTAGGTCAAGGCCACCTTGCCCGGTGACAGCAGCCGGATGGACCGCTCAAGTCGGACAGGCAGCAACTTCGAGACGACGGCGAGCGCAAGGCTCTCCCGGTTGCTTCGCACGACGTCCCATGCTCGTCCCCACAACTCGCCATGGTCTGGCCACGCCTGGCCGTCATCGCACTGTCTCGGAGAAAGGTTCGGGAAGATTTCGTCCCACCCGCCATCGTCGTGGGCCGCCACGTACGAACCGGGTTCATCGACACGGTTGGGGGGCTGGAGCGACGGGTTGCTCCAGAGCCACGCGTGACCATGGGCCTCGAGACGGACGATTCGGCCCCCCTCGGCAGGAACGACTTCGAGGCACAAGCCAAATCCCTCTAGCAGGAAGCTTTCCCGACCGAGGGCCTCGGAAGTCGACAGGGCCATGCCCCATTCTAGCGTCAGGCGGTGGCCCGGACAGGCAAGGCCTCGCCGGCAACCCGAACCAGATCGATGACGTGAAGGCCTGCTTCCGCGAGGTCCACAAGCTCGCCCTCAGCCTCGACGACGGGCCGCGTGCAGTCCTGACGCCTGTCCTGCACCACCACACCGCGTCGATGGTCGCTGAGCAGGACCGATGCACCCGGGGGGTAGGCTGAGAAGCTGTCGACCACGCCCTTGACTACGGCCTTGGGGAAGCAATCGCCCACCATCAGCGCAAGCTTCAAGGCGTGGTCGGGAGCTGTTGCACCCCGGGCGAAGTGGGGGGTCAGGCGCGAGTCCACGACATCGCAGAAGCCCACGATCGCGGCCAGGAAAGACGGTTCCCGCCCTCCGGGGCCCTGTCGTCCCGTGCGCTCGTGGTGGTCTCGGATACCCACGACCACCTCGACCGGCAGAGCGACACCTGCGTCGGCAAGCAACCGCTCGGCAACGAGTCCGTGGTCGTCTGCCACGAGAAGTGCCTGCGCCTCAGGGTGACCCTCGGGAACTTCCTTGCCCAGATCGTGCAGGAGAGCCGCAAGGCCAAGGTCCCGAAGCTCCTGTCCGAACAGACCCGTGGCCTTGCCTGCGGCGATGGCCAGGCCCGTCATGTTGACTGCGTGGGCCACCGCGTAAGGACCGCTGACGCGCAAGCAGGCCGCCGCCGTCGTCGGTTCACCCGGAACGCAGATGGCTATACCGTCGACGATCCCGCGACACCCTTGAAGGTCAAGCCGGCCCGTGGCGCGCCAGTCCCCGAGCACGGCCTCCCAGCGGTCACGGAGACCCCGCAGGGTCTCCGCAAGCTCGTCATAACGTTCAGAGGCCAACGTTCACCCTCCTCCACCCGCACCAGCTGACGGACCGCTGCCCGTCCCGGCAGTCCCCGAGCCCCCTGATGCGGGAGTCGTGGAGGGAACCACGGCTGCCTTGATGGTGGGCGGCTTGACCTCTCCGGTCGTCGGATCGACTTCCGGCGGGGCCATAGTGCTGGCCTTGCGACCGGCCTCGAGGGAAGCATCGCCGATCTTGTCCGTCAGGTCGGCGACCTTCTTGACGTCGGCATCGCGCGCCGCCTCATCGGCCTGCTTGTCCTCCTGACGCTTGGCGTTCTCTCGGGCATTCCAGGACGACCAGAAGGTGTCCCACCCTGGGTCGCCCGCCCCGCCACCCGATCCCGGCGTGAACAGGCCGGTGCCGAGGGGCGGCGTGCCGTCGGGAATGCTGTCGTCGAAGGTGCCGACCAAGCCCCGCATCGCGCCCTGCGGCCGATCCTTCGACAGGTCACCCTCGATGTTGATGGTCGGGGGCTCGCAGAAGCTCTGGTACATCTTCATCGTGTCGCCGTCGGGCGTCGTGATGACGACCTGATCCCCATTCTTGGAGATCTTGGTCCCGAGCGGCGTGGTCATGTCGCCCGTGACCTCTACCCCGTTGACGAACAGCCGATTGTCGTTGGTGTAGTTGATCTTGTCGTAGTGGTAAACGTCGGACCCTTGGAAATCGCCCTTGCCTCCGAACTGCATGGTGACGGACCGCAGCTCCTTGTTGACGAACGTGCCTTCCATCAGGAAATTGCGCACGTTGTCTCGATTTTCAAGCAGCGTGTACTTGCCGTCGATGCTGACGGGGAAGGAACCCTGCGGACCGGAGATGGTGGCAGCGCCCACGGCGCCACCGCACATCTCCAGTCAGGGGTCGCCTTGCGGCGGTCCCGAGGTGATGGCGAAGCGGGTCTCGCCGAGGGGCTTGGCCGGCGGCTTGTCCTGGATGATGGTGACGGGACTTGCCGGCGCGACCGGCAGCGTGACCTTGGAGGACTCGGCCTCGGCGACACGCACCGGATCGTCAAAGCTAGGCAGGACCGTATTGCGGTCCATCTTGATGTCGCCAAAGCTGGGCACGCTGGGTCCGGACTGCGTGGTCCCGGATAGCCCTTGGCCGGGACCGGAAATCCTGTCTATGGATGCCATCTGCAACCTTCCTCCGGTGTGGTCGCCGGACAACCTGCACTCATGAGCTATGCCCCGTGCCCGACTAAGCATGCATTCTTTCACGAAGCCTTTACGGCCGGGACAGGGTCCCGACGGGTACACTTGACCCGATGTTCACGACCCACGGCCGCATCTTTGCCTTCAACCAGGAGCGCGACGCCATCCTGCAGGAGGTCGTCCAGAGGCGTCTCGTCGCCCACGGCCGCAATCCGGATCGCCTGCGCCTGGATCTGAATGATGCGGCCTTCACGGAAATCACGCGCATCGAAGAGGCGGGACAGACCGGTGGCAAGGCCTTCGGCCACTGGCGGGACCTCTATAGGCGCATCGGCCGGCTGGACGCCACGGGACTCGAGACCGAGCTGGCACGTCTGGTTTGGCACTACGCCCGCGATGTCGTGGGCAACTTCGACCCTCGCGTCTATGGCTTTGCCACTCGGGTCGTTCCTCCGGCGCTTTCCTTTCTGTGGCGCCCGCAGTTCAACTGGTCACGCCTGCTGAACCTGTCCACCGCCAGGGAGCGCATCCGTGTCCAAGGGCCCATCGACCGCATCAGGGCCCTCGCAAACCAGGGAACCCTGATTCTGGTGCCGACCCACCTCTCCAACCTGGACAGCCTCGCCATCGGTTTTTCCCTGCTGACGCAGGATCTGCCGCCTTTTACCTACGGAGCCGGCAAGAACCTTTTCTTCAATCCTTTCATCAGTTACTTCATGCACAACCTCGGAGCGTATCGCGTCGACAGGCGCCTGCGCTTCTCGCTCTACAAGGAAGTGCTCAAGACCTACAGCCAGATCCTGATCGAACGCGGCTACCACAGCCTGTTCTTTCCGGGCGGAACACGGTCGCGCAGCGGCGAGGTCGAGCGACGCCTGAAGCTGGGCCTTCTGGGCACCGCCTACAGCGCCGCGACCCGGCGATTGCAGGCGGGTGCCTCGCGTCCGGGCATCTGGATCGTGCCCTGCACCCTGAACTACCAGATCGTGCTGGAGGCCGAGACGCTCATCGAGGACCAGCTGAAGCGGGAGGGCCAGCACCGCTACATCATCGAGGATGATGAATCGAGCCGAATCGGGCGCGTCTTCAGCTACGGCAGGCAAGTGATGAACCTGGATGCGTCCATGGTCGTTCAGTTCGGGGAGCCGATGGACCTTTGGGGCCACCAGGTCGACTGTGAGGGGAACAGCCACGACGGGCACGGTCGTCGGGTCGACACGCGTGCCTATCTCTGCCGGCGCGGCCAACCTTGCGAGGACACCCAGCGTGACCACGAATACACCGAGGAACTGGGCCGTTCCATCGTGGATGCCTTTCATCGCAACACCATCGCCACCGTCACGCAGGTCGTGGCGCATGCCGTCTGGCGGTTGCTCGAGGCTCGGTTTCCCGGTGCGGACCTCTATGGCCTGCTGCGTCTGGGGCAAGGCGCCGTCCTCTCGGAGGCCCAGGTGCTCGAGGCTGTCGAACACCACAGGGCTTGTCTTCATCGCATTGCCGAGGCCGGCGGGATTGGTCTGGGGCATCGGATCCGGACCGGTACGGCCGAAGCCCTCCTCGCTGCGGCGCTCGCGAGCTTCGGCATGTATCACCAGCGGGCGGCACTCGCACGCTCAGGTCCGGATCTGATGGTCGACGACCCCAAGCTGTTGCTTTACTACCGCAATCGCCTGACAGGACACGCCCTTGACCCGCTCCCCGAAGCCTTGCGGCGTACTGTCGCGGAGGAGGTGAAGATTGGGACGTGAGCCCGTGGCCGTCGTGGGCGGCGGCAGCTGGGGAACGGCCATTGCCCACTTGCTGGGCCGGGAGGACCGCCCCGTGCGGATCTGGGTCCGCAATGCCGACCTGGCGAGGCAGGTCAACGAGGAGCGCCGGAATCCGAAGTACTTGCCCGAGGCCAGCCTCGGTGCCGGGGTCCAGGCCTCGGCGGACCTGAGCGAGGTCCTCGCCCCCTGCCGGACCATCTTCGTCGTCGTGCCCTCGAAGGGTTTGCGCGACGTGGCGCGTGCGATGGCGGGCCATGTCGATGGCGACCGCATCCTTATCCACGCGACCAAGGGCCTCGAGGGCGAAGGGTGCACGCGCATGTCCGAAGTCCTGCGTGAGGAGACGACATGTCGGCGGATTGGCGTACTGTCCGGTCCCAATCTGGCCGGCGAAATCGCCACGGGTCACCCGGCAGCCACCGTCATCGCCTCGCGCTACGCCGAGGTCGTCGAGGTGGGTCGTGAGGCCTTGGTCGGGCCACGATTTCGGGTTTATGCCAGCCGGGACGTGGTCGGTACCGAATGGGGCGGGGTCTTGAAGAACGTCGTCGCGATCGCGGCAGGCGTCTCCCACGGCCTGGGCTTCGGCATGAACACCATGGCCATGCTGGTGACCCGCGGTCTTGCGGAGATGACGCGCTTCGGGTTGGCAGAGGGTGCGGAGATCGAGACCTTCCAGGGCCTGTCCGGTGTCGGCGACCTCGTTGCGACGGCCTTCTCGCCACTCTCCCGCAACTACCGGGTCGGGGTGGCGCTGGCGCAGGGGCAATCCCTCGAGACCATTACCCAGGGCATGTGCCAGGTGGCAGAAGGCGTGCGCACGACGCAACTCGTCCACGCCCGCGCCGGTCAGATGGGGATTTACATGCCGATTGTCGAGGCCGTCCATCGGTTGTTGTTCGAGGGCATCTCTCCCGAGGCGGCCCTTGCGGACCTGATGGCCATCAACCGCAATCCCTATGAGGCAGAGTCCGTCTACAGCCGCGTGGGTTGAAAAACGCAAGCAGGGCCAAAGCCTCGACTTCGGCCCCGCTTGAGCTCTCGATCAGACGCCGAGGCGCCGGGCGATGACCACCCGCTGAATCTGGCTCGTGCCTTCGCCGATCTCGCACAGCTTGGCATCGCGCATCATGCGCTCGACGGGGAAATCCCGGGTGTAACCGTAGCCCCCCAGCACCTGGACGGCATCCGTCGTGATCCGCATCGCGGCCTCACTGGCGAAGAGCTTGGCCTGGGCACCCGCCAACGTGTGAGGCTGGCCGGCGTCCTTCAGTCGCGCCGCCTGGTAGACCAGCAGCCGCGCGGCCTCGAGTTGGACGGACATGTCTGCCAGCATCGCGCTGACGAGCTGGTGCTTGCCGATGTTCTGACCGAAAGCCACGCGGTCCTTGGCGTAGGCGAGGGCCTCCTCGAAGGCACCCTGGGCAATGCCGAGCGCCAGCGCCCCGATGGAAATGCGGCCACCATCCAAGGTCTTCATGGCCTGCTTGAAGCCGGTGCCTTCTTTGTCCAGCAGAAGCGACGCCGGGATCCGACATTCCTGCAGGATGACCTCGCACGTCGGCGAACCGCGCATCCCCATCTTCTTCTCAAGCTTGCCGACGGAGAAGCCCGGCGTGTCGGTCGGCACGATGAAGCTCGAGACACCGTGGTTGCCCTGGCTCTTGTCCGTCATGGCCATGATGATGCAGGCCTCGGACCAGTTGGCATTGGTGATGAATTGCTTGGTGCCGTTAAGAACATAGTGGTCACCGTCCCGGACGGCCGTCGTCAACTGGCGGGCCGCATCCGAGCCGGCCTGCGGCTCAGTCAGGGCCCAGGAACCCACGCTCGTGCCATCACACAGTTGAGGCACGTAGCGTCGCTTCTGGTCATCGGTCCCGAACGCCACGATGGGACCGGTACCCAGCGAAACGTGCGCGGCAAAGGACAAGCCGGTAGAACCGCAGACCCGTCCCAGCTCTTCCACGGCGATGGCATAGGAAAGGGTGTCCGCGTCTGCACCGCCCAGATCCTCGGGCCAAGGCAGGCCCATCAGGCCGAGTTCGGCTAGCTTCGAAAAGGTCTCGCGCGGGTAGGTCTCGGTTTCATCGATGTGCGCCGCAAGGGGCCTGACCTCGCGCTCCGCGAAGGCCCGGACCATCTCGCGGAGGGCCAAGTGATCCTCCGAGAGAGCGTAGGGGTTCGCTGCAGTTGGCGACACCATCGTCGCAGGGCTCATGGCAACATCCTCCGGCAAGGCCTAGTCAAAGGGTCTTAAGGCCCCATGATAGCGGCGCCCGCGGTTGATCGTCCAACGGTGCGGGCGATTGACACCTGCTCACGCGGCCTGATTTGATCATGGAAATGATAGCCATCGAGACCTTTCGCGCCTACCTGATTCAGGCCTTTCCGGACGCGGACATCCGGATTGTCGACAACCGCGGCACCTTGGACCACTTCACGCTCTTCATCGCCACGGATGCGTTCGAGGGCGTAGGCCTGCTGGATCGGCACCGCAAGGTGCAGGCAGCCTTGAAGGAGCCCATGGACGACGGCCGCATCCACGCCCTCGAAATTCGCGCCGAAACGCGTTCGGTCCGCTGAACCACCCCTGAAGGAGATGCCGAGAATGAATGAGATGCCGATCGTGGGGGTGCCCACCGTCACGGGTGATTCCGCCCCGGTGCGTGACGTGGCGGCCATCAAGGCCGAGATCGAGTCGGAAATCGCGGCCAACCGCATCCTTGTCTACGGCAAGGGAACCATGGAGCAACCGATGTGCGGTTTCACGGTCGAGACCAAGGAATTCTTCGCCAAGTACGGCCACCCGTTCGCCATCGTCGACGTCCTTCGGGACATGGACAAGCGCCAGGTCCTCTCGGACATGACCAACTGGCGAACCTTGCCCAAAGTCTTCATCGACGGGCAGTTCTACGGGGACACCGACATTCTCGGACCCATGGAAGAGAAGGGCGAACTGCAGGAGTTGCTGAAGCGGACCTTCGGTTAGCCGCCGGTGCGCTCGAGGGCCTCGACCCAGCGGACATCCCGCGGGCCGAGGCCCCCTTCTTCGTGGGTGGTGAGCCGGAGGTGGATGCGCCTGTAGGTCCATGTGAGTTCGGGATGATGATCCTGCTCCATCGACAGGGCGATGATGCGCTGCAGCAGGCGCACGGCTTCCTCGGCATCCCGGCAATCCCACGTCCTGACCAGCTCCGTCCCCGTGCAGGTCCAGCCTGGATGGCGTGCACAGAGCGCTTCGAATTCCGTCGTCATGGTCTGCCCCCCGCTTGATTTGCAGTGCCCCGACAGTGTAGATGAGTGGCCATGAGCAATGATTCCGTTCCCATGGAGCAGGGGCGTCTCTCCATCCACGCCGAGAACCTGCTGCCCATCATCAAGAAGTGGCTTTACTCAGAGAAGGAGATATTCCTTCGCGAACTGGTCGCCAACGCCTTTGACGCCACCACCAAGGCCCGTCACGTGGCCCTCGTCGAGGGCCTTGGGGATCTGGGGTCGCTCGCCATCGACATCCTGTTCGACAAGGACGCCGGGACCGTCACGATCCGGGACGAGGGCATCGGGATGACCGCCGACGAAATCCGGAACTACCTGACGCAGGTGGCTTTCTCGGGTGCGCAGGCTTTCGTCGAGAAGTACGAGTTGCGGGGGGATGGGCAAGGCATCATCGGCCACTTCGGTCTTGGCTTCTACAGCGCGTTCATGGTGGCACGCAAGGTCGAGGTCCACTCCCGCGGCATCCTCGAGCCGGACGGGGCCGGGACGCGGTGGGTCTCGGACGGCGGCATGACCTTCGAGATGGGCCCTGAGCCCCGGGCGACAAGGGGGACGGATGTCGTGCTCCACCTCGATGACGTATCCGGCGAGTTCCTCGAGGAGATTCGCCTTGCCCATCTCGTCAGGAGGTATGCCAATTACCTGCCCCTGCCCATCCGCGTCGGCGGCAAGGAGATCAACCACCAGGCACCCTTGTGGACACGCAGCCCGCAGGGCCTCGCAGACGAGGACTACAAGGCCTTCTACGACAAGGCCTTCCCGTTCCAGGGCGACCCTTTGTTCTGGGTCCATCTGAACACCGACTATCCCTTCAGGCTGCAGGGCATCCTCTACTTCCCGCGTTTGCGCCACGAGTTGGACGTGTCGAAGGGCGAGGTCCAGTTGTACTGCAACCAGGTCTTCGTTGCCGATCACAGCGAGGCGGTCATCCCCAAGTTCCTGACCATCCTGAAGGGGATGATCGACTGCCCGGACCTGCCACTGAACGTGTCGCGCAGTGCGCTGCAGAACGATCCGTATGTCCGCAAGATCGCCCAGCACATCGTCCGAAAGGTCGCAGATCGTCTCGTCAGTCTGCACAAGGACGATCGTGCGGCCTTCGAGGCTGCCTGGGCCGACATCCATCCTTTCATCAAGTTCGGCTTCATGGAGGACGAGCGTTTCTACGAGGCTTGCAAGGACGTCTTGCTTTTCCGCACCACGGACGGGACGTGGCTTTCCCCGCAGGACTGGCTCGGGCAGTACGGAGAGAAAACCCAGGGCAAGCTGGTCTATGTGCTGGGGGAGGACCTCAAGGGCACCACGCGCTCACTTCTCGAGGACAAGGGCATCCATGCCGTCCACCTCGAAGGCCCCTTCGACGTCCACTTCATCCAGTTCCTGGAAGGCAAGAATCCGGAGCGGCGCTGGGTACGGGCGGATGCCGTCCTCGGGGACCTGCTCGCCCGGGAGACCGAGGACGCCGGGGTCGTCGACGCCGAGGGCAAGACGCGGGATGTCCGGATTGCCGAGCTGTTCCAGGGGGCTTTGGGTGAAGCGGCCCCCGGCGTGAAGGTGGTCAGCCTCGACGCGGCCGAAGTCAGCGCGCTGCTGGTGTCCGACGAGGAAGGGCGCAGGATGCAGCAGTTCGCCTCCCTTTGGGGGCAGGACGACAGGGCAGGACAGGAGCGCACGCTGCTGGTCAACCGCGACCATCCGCTGGTGCAGCGCGCGCTCGACGCCCAGGCCGAGACGGGTCAGAAGCTTTGTCGTCACGTCTACGACCTCGCACGACTCGCAGTCGGCGACCTGCCCCCATACGATCTGCAGGCCTTCATCAAGCGCGCCCAGGACCTGATCCGCTGATCCCCGACCTGCCGGATTTTCGGCCGCTCCCGGGCTTTGCAGGAGGAATGGCCCAGACCATCCTGCCGGAATTCCTGCCGCGTCGTGGCCTGCCTGACGCCGCTGCATGGCACTCGGCGTCTGAACCGGTCCTCGTGCCTTCCCGGGATGGGGAAGTCCTGTCCGGGTACTGGCATGGTGCCCCGAGTGGCTCCGCAAGGGGCGTCGTCATCCACTTGCACGGCCTCGAGGCCGAGGCCGCATCCGGGCATATGAGGGGCATCAGCCTGCTTGCCCATCAGGCGGGTTTTGCGTCCTTGCGTCTCGACTGGTTGGGCTGCGGGGCCTCACGCCTGACGGCGGGGACCTTGTACCACGCGCTGCGCTGGCATGACCTCGAGGCGGCGGTTGGCTGGGTCTCCAGGAGATTGCCGGGATTGCCGGTGTTCCTGACGGGCCTGAGCCTTGGTGGCGCCGTGGCCCTGAGATGGTTGTCCGAGATGGGCGAAGCGGCCCTGCCTCTGGTCCGAGGAGTGGTGACGATTTCAGCGCCTGTCGATATGGGCGTGGCTGCGCGGGCCCTTGCCCTCCCCGGAAATCGCATCTACGAACGCTGGTTCCTCGCCTCAATGAAGCGCAGGCTCGAAGCGGCTGCCCGGCGTGACCCGCAGCGGTGGGAGGAGGTCGCCAGGCTGGGCCGGGCTGCCTCGAGCCTGACACGATTCGATGACGACGTGACGGCTCGTCTGGCCGGCCAGCGTGACGCGCAGGCCTACTACACGCTGGCATCGCCCAGATACGCCCTCGACCGCCTCAAGGTGCCTGCCTTCCTGATCCACGCGGCCGACGATCCCTTCGTGCCTCCCCCGGAAAATTTGCCTGGTCACGTGAAACTGATCCTGCAACCGCACGGTGGGCATGGGGGCTTCTGGATGGCGGCCCCCGTGACCTTCGGACCCAGTGTCACGACCGACAGGTGGGCCGAAGGCGCCGCTGCACGCCTGATCCAGACCTGGGCCTGAGGCCCGCGTCGAGGGACCGCTCGGCCAACCTGTCCTGTGTGTGGCGCCCGATTGCATGGGGCTCCGGCGAGGCTAGGCTGCTGGGCGGAGGTCATCCGCTTGGAATCCATCGCCACCATCGTGCTCGACGTGCCGGACAGCAGATTACTTGACCGTCTGCCCGAGGCCATCTACGACCAGACGCACCGGGACGTCGACGTGCTGATCCTGTCTCCCGAGCGGCGCCGGGACCGTCTTGGCAACGGGAAGGAAGCCCCGAGTCGCAATCTCCATGTCGCACCCTCGCTTGATGTCGCAGTGCGTCTCAATCTTGCGGCCCGGCTCGCTAGCGGGCCCCATCTCGTCACGCTGGACACCGGCGTGCAGCTTTGGGAGAGGAGTTGGCTCCGCAGCCTGCTGGCATCCTTCCGTGACGAGCGGGTCGCAGCAGTCGGGGGTGCGGACTTCGTTCCGGCCCGCCTGTCCGTGCGGTGTCCCCAGCAGGTCATGACGCTGAAGGAAGCGGCCAGAGAGCCGGAATACGGACTGAACCGGGCCAATGCCGCATTTCGCCGGGACATCCTCTTGGCCAGACCCCTGCCTGATTCCGCGCGATTCCATCCCGAGCGGGTCTGGTCCTTCGGGCGCATGCTCGAGGGGTTTCGCATCCTGATGAGCTACCGGGCACGCGTCGAGCCGGGCCCGGCGGTCCATCAGGCACGCAGGCAATCGGGGTGGTGGAGCCTGTATGCAGCACCATGGCTCGATGCCATCGTGCTGCGGGAGCATTTCAGCAGGCAGCGCCCCTCGTTTCCCTCCGGGCTGGCCAGGTCGGCCCTTCCGGGTGTCCTGAGGGAGGGCTGACTTCACAAGACATTAGGCAAGTGTTAACCTGATGGCAACAATCTGGCTAGGAGGTCCCCCATGTCACGCAGGCATCCCATTTCGGCCCTCGTTCTTGCGGGTTCGCTCGCAGCCTGTGCCCAGGCGCCGGGACCGGGCGTGGCCTCGACCTCGGTGCGGGCGACCCGGGCCGAATCCTCCTGGGTGACTACGCAGCTCCCGGCAGGCTTCCAGCCGGGTGCGGGAGCGGCAGTCGGCACCCGGTTGGTCGTGCTCGACGCAGGGGCGTCCTCGGGTCGCATCTTGGCGCTGCCCGCGATTTGGGCGACCCTGCCGAACCCGACCCCCGGCCTGCAGGCACCCGTCCTTGTGGCGATGCCCGCACTCAAGTTGCTGGCCGTCTCAACGGGTACAGGGGGGACGGCCGTACGGCTCGATCTCGAGACCAACCGCTGGGAAGAAATGCCCGCCGCACCTGAGGGCCGCTCGGACGCAGCAATCGGCTCCTACGGTCACACCGTGTGGCTGGCAGGCGGCGAGAACGTCCTGGGTGCAAGCAGTCGCGTGGATATCTTCGACGGACTCAAGCGCCAGTGGGCGATGGCGCGTCCCCTGCCCCAGGCGCGCAGCGGGGCAGGCCTCGTGCAGGTCGGCGCCCGCTTGTTGCTGGCAGGCGGCCACGCCGGCGCCGGCGTGGCGGATGGCCGCTGCTGGCTGCTCGAGCCGACAACCGGTATCTGGACTGAAACGGCACCCATGCCGACTCCGCGGCTCGGGGCGACCTTCGTGGCCTACGGCAACTTCGTCCTTGCGGTGGGAGGCCGGGATGCCGGCGGTCCGTCCGCGGCCGTCGACAGGTTCGACCTCGCGACCCGGTCTTGGTCGCGCCAGTCATTGCTGCCCGAGGCGAGGAACCACCCTGTTGCCGCCCGCCTAGGTGAGCGGCTGGTCGTTCTGGGTGGTTCGGATGCGTCCGGTCGTCCGTCCGGTACAGTCTGGACCACGCCCGTGACGTCCTTTCTGCCCTGATTCGAACGTGATCGTTGCAACGGTCTTACCGGACGTGTTACTCTAGAGTACGTGTCGCACCATGACACAGGTGACGGTGGTTGCTCGGTGAAGGACGCCTCCGGACTTGTCAGGCGCTCCGTGTCCCCCAACCGACCCATCCGAGGTGTCACCTTGTCTACCCAGTTGTTCGTGGCCAACTTGGCTTACCGTGTCGGCGATGCCGACCTCCATTCCCACTTTTCCCAGGTTGGCGAAGTGGTCAGCGCGCGTGTCGTGCTTGACCGTGAGACCCAGCGTTCGCGTGGCTTCGGCTTCGTCGAGATGGCTTCGGCCGATCTGGCTCAGGCCGCGATTAGCCAGCTGTCCGACAGCAACCTGCTGGGACGTCCCATCCTGGTTCGGATTTCCGAGCCCAAGGGTGGTCCTCGTTCGGAGCGTGGCCCCCGCTACTAGGCCCTGAAGCCTGCTTGACGCCTCTGGCCCCGTGGGGGCCGGGGGCGTCACGCTTTCAGTCCGCCTCTCCTGCCCACAGAAAGGTTCCGCATCGTGCAGCAGGTCCTCGACGCCCTGCGAGAGCCCCTGCAGATCCACTGGGGCTTCACGGACCTGCTTCCCCACCAGGTTCCGGCCATCCAGCCTGTCCTCGACGGGCGTGACAGCCTGGTCGTCTTGCCGACGGGGGGCGGCAAGTCCCTTTGCTACCAACTGCCCGCCGTGGCACGGAACCAGTTGGCCTTGGTCATCTCGCCGCTCGTCGCGTTGATGCAAGACCAAGTCGGGCACCTGCAGGCCATGGGTGTCGCTGCCGCGGCCCTGCACAGCGACATGGCGCCGGACGACAGGCGTGCCGTGGCCCACGAAGCGCGGGCAGGCAACCTGCGCTTGCTCTACCTCTCGCCCGAAGCGCTGGCCCATTCGGGGATGCGTCAGTTCCTGAGCGCGCTGCCCGTGGCCTATGGCGTCATCGACGAGGCGCATTGCATCAGCCAGTGGGGCCATGATTACCGCGAGGCCTACAGGAACCTTTCGGTCCTGCGCGAGTTGGCACCCGGCAAGCCCATCCATGCCTTCACGGCCACGGCTACGGCACAGGTCCAGCAGGACATTGTCGCCAGCTTGGCCCTTCGTGACCCGACCGTGGTCGTCGGTAGCTTGCATCGACCCAACTTGATGTTTCGCGTCGCCTACAGGCACGACACCACGGCGCAAATTGAGGAAGTAATCCAGCGGCATCGCGGCGAGGCTGGTCTCGTCTATGCTCCGACGCGCAAGCAGGTGGAACGAATCGCCGAGAGCCTGCGAAAGCGAGGCCATCAGGCCCGCGCCTACCACGCCGGCATGGAGCCGGCCATACGGCGCCAGATTCTGCAGGACTTTCGTGCGGAGCGCCTCGATCTCGTCGTGGCAACCGTCGCCTTCGGGATGGGCATCGACCGTGGAGACGTGCGATTCGTCATCCATGCCGGCATGCCGAAATCGCTCGAGCAGTATGTCCAAGAAGCTGGCCGGGCGGGCCGCGACAGGCTGGACGCCGAGTGCGTCTTATTGCACAACGCATCGGACATCGTCACGTGGCAGCGCATGCTCACGGGTGAAGACCCCATGTTCGTCCAGCACCAAATGAACCAGTTGAAGGCCATGGTTCGCTACAGCAGGACCCTCACGTGTCGTCAGGACGTCCTTCTGCGCTACTTCGGACAGGATGCGCCCGAGGTCGCCTGCGGCAGGTGCGACGTTTGCTTGGGCGAGCACGCCATTCACCCGGAAAGCGGGCCGTTGGCCCAGAAGTTGCTGTCAGGCGTCGGTCGCGTCCGTCCACCCCACGGCGCCCAGATGGTGGCCGACGTGCTGTCGGGAAAGCGCCCGCAAGCACTGATCGACAAGGGCTTCGACAAGCTGCCCGTTCATGGCCTGCTCAGGGAAGAACCGGTGGACCATATCCGGGACTGGCTGGACCAGTTGATTGGCCATGGTCTGGTCAAGGTCCATCCGGAATACGCGACCCTGACGGTGTCCGCTTCGGCGCGCGATGTCCTTGCGGGCGAGAGGGAGGTCCCACTCGGCGTACCCCAGCGCCCCCGTCTCGCTTTTGCCGCAGGCAGGGCAGGCGGGGGCAGCGAGCTCGGTCCCCATGACAAGGAACTCTTTCTCGTGCTTCGAACGTGGCGAAGACAACGCGCCCAAGAGGCAGGCCAGCCGGCCTACTGCATCATGGGAGATGCCTCTCTGCAGGAGATGGCCGTCACGAGGCCTGCGACGGAGGAAGCGCTTGCGCGCATTCGTGGCGTGGGAGCCCGGAGGGCGGCCCGCTATGCCCCGGATCTTCTTCCCTTGCTGGAACGCAGAAGTGCTGGCCTACCCGCAAGTCGATGACCCTTTCCGGGCACGATTCATCCATGAAGATCCGTGAGGCAGCCCCCCGCGCCCTCGGTCGTCCCGGCCCTTCCCAGGAGCGCCCGGAAGCCGATGGCACTGCCCTGAAGGCCGATGCATGGCAGGGACAGCCTCAGCCCGTCCGGATCATCACTTTCAACACGGCCGTCGGCAACTCCCGGATCAAGACCCCGCAGGCGGCCTTTCCCGACCTCCCCTTCTACCGGGAGGCATTGGCAGGCAAAGCCGATGCCGCCATCCTTTGTCTGCAGGAGGTCGGCCCCGACCAGGTTGACCGGCTCAAGGAGCTGGATACGGCAGGCCGCTTGCATCTCAGCTTTGATCGGCTCAGGCCGTGGCAGGGGAACCTCGTGGTCATCCCCGAGCGTTATGAGGTCCTGTCGGACAAGTTCAGGACCTTCAAGGGCAGCCATGTCCGAGGCGTCCTGGCGTCACTGTGGGCGACGGTCAAGGACGGCTACAAGCCCAATGCCCTGCAATGGGTCGAGCCAAGGGGCTATAACGAACTGCGACTGCGGGATCGTCAATCGGGAAGGACCCTGACCGTCATCAACACGCACCTGTCCCTCGATCCCGAGATGCGCAAGCGCCAGGCAGAGGACCTGGCCAAGATTGTCCGGCGCGCCAAGGCGCACGGGCCCGTCGTCCTTGCAGGAGACCTGAACACGCACACTGCCGACCAGGCCACAGGCGGGCGACAGGGTGATGCTGATGCGGCCATCCGGAGTCGTCTTCTGGAAAATATGGTCGATGCGGGTCCTGCTGCGCCCCCCGGTCGTCGCAAGAACATCGACTGGGTCCTCGTGGACGGCCTGAAGCCTTCAGGGAGCCGGTACTACCTCGGCAAGGACCTGAGCTTGCCGGGTTCACCGGATGCGGAGCGCGTCAGCGATCACTATGCCGAGGACAACCTGCTGGCTTGGCCAGACCTGTCCGGGGCCTAGTCGACGATATAGCCGAGCCGCTTCAGCATGGCGGCATCGCGCCGCCAGTTCGGCAAGACCTTGACTCTGAGGGCAAGGTGAACACGCGTGCCGGTTTGCTGCTCGATGGCTTCTCGGGCGTGGATGCCGACCGTCTTGAGCCGCTCGGCCCCCTTGCCAATGACAATGCCCTTCTGGCTGTCCCGTTCAACGTGAATCGTGGCCTCGATGCGGGTCAGGGCCGGGTCCGACTCGTCGAAGCGCTCAACGCTGACGGCTATGGCATGCGGCAACTCGTCGGACAACTGGCGCATCAGCTGTTCCCGAACCAGCTCCCCCGCCAGTTGGCGCAGCGTCTGGTCCGTGACTACATCGTCCGGGAACAGCGCCGGTCCCTCGGGCATCAGGCCGACCAGAGACCGCACCAGAGCCCGGACACCCGTACCGCGCTGGGCCGAGATGACGTGGACGGCGCGAAAGTCGGCGAGCGCCGCATAGGCATCGGCAAAGCCACCTCGGGGACCAGCCCGGTCCAACTTGTTGACGGCAAGGACGATGGGTCTGCCCGAGGCGAGCGCTCGCGCGACGACGTGGCGATCGCCCGGCCCGAGTTCTTCCGTTCCGTCGACAATCAGGAGAATGGCGTCAACCTCGGTGAGGGCGCGCTCAGCTTCGAGGACCAACTGCTCACCAAGGGGATGCAGGGGCCGATGGATGCCCGGCGTATCGACGAGAATCAACTGGGCATCCTCGCCGTGCCAGATGCCACGGATGCGATGCCGCGTCGTCTGGGGGCGATTGGAAACGATGGCGACTTTCTGCCCGGAAAGCCGGTTCACGAGCGTGCTCTTGCCCACGTTCGGCCGCCCGACGACGGCCAGTGTCCCGCAGCGCAATCGATTCAAGGCCTCGGCGGCAAGTCGAATTGCATGGGCAGCAAGATACCCAGATGCGTCACGACGGGCTCACCATCGACGCCCTCGAGGACCACTGGCAGATCGGGCGCGAACTCGGCCATGACTTGACGACACGCCCCACAAGGCGGGCAGGGCGATGCATGCGAAGCCGAGATGGCGATGGCCACGAAGCCGCGATCACCCGCAGCCACGGCCGAGGCCACCGCCGTACGCTCCGCGCACAGCGTCAGTCCGAAGGTCCTGTTCTCGACGTTGACACCCCGGACGACACGGCCATCCGCGAGCAGCAGGGCCGCACCCACAGGAAAGTTGCTGTAAGGCGCGTGGGCGTGGACCCGGGCCTCGCGGGCCGCGTCGAGCAGTTGCGCTGCATCAAATGGGGCAGTCATCAAACCACCTCCGCCGGCTGGCGCTGTCCGGCCCTATCCAATGAGGCTGCCACGAACCCCTTGAAGAGCGGATGCGGACGCCCCGGACGACTCTGGAATTCGGGATGGAACTGGCAAGCCACGTACCAAGGATGATCCGGCCACTCAATCACCTCGACCAAGCCACGCTCGGGCAGCGTACCGGAAACCACGAGGCCAGCGCCCTGAAGCCTTGCCACGAAGTGCGGATTGACCTCGAAGCGGTGCCTGTGGCGCTCGCTGATGCTGGTCGCACCATAGGCCTCGGCAGCCTGTGTGCCGTCCTGCAAGACGCAGGGGTAGCTCCCAAGCCGCATGGTGCCCCCCTTGTCCTCGACACCCTTCTGCTCGGGCAGGATGTCGATGATGGGATAGGGGGTCGAAGGATCGAACTCCGTCGAATGCGCCCCGTCCAGGCCGCAGACATCCCTCGCGAAGGCAATGACGGCCACCTGCATCCCCAGACAGAGCCCCAGATAAGGAATGCGGTGCTGCCGCGCAAGACGCGCAGCGCTGATCTTGCCCTCGATGCCCCGCGCACCGAAGCCACCCGGAACGAGGATGCCGTCGACATTTCCCAGCTTGTCCAGACCTTCACTACCGTCTTCGAGGTGCTCGGCAGCCACCCACACGACATCAAGGTCGGCATCGAGGGACGCTGCCGCGTGGCGCAACGACTCGAGGACGGACAAGTACGCATCGGCCAGCTTGACGTACTTGCCCACGATGGCGATCCGGACTTCACGACTCGCCTTGCGCTCGCCCGTGAGGACCTCGGGCCAAACCGGAGCCACGCCACCCGGACGCCGTTCGAGCCGAAGGCGCACCATGACCTGATCGGCCAAGCCCTCTCGTTCGAGCAACTGGGGTACTTCGTAGATGCTTCGCGCATCTCTTGAGTGGATGACGGCTTCCTTGTCGATATCACAGAACAAGGCCAGCTTCTCCCGGACACTGGCCGACATGTTGCGTTCAGCTCTGCAGACCAGAATATCGGGCTGGATGCCCAGGCTCCGCAATTCCTTGACGGAGTGCTGGGTCGGCTTGGTCTTCATCTCGCCGGCGGCCTTGAGCATCGGCACGAGTGTCACGTGGAGATACAGCACGTGGTCGCGGCCAACATCCTTGCGGAACTGGCGAATGGCCTCGAGGAAGGGCAAACTCTCGATGTCTCCGACCGTCCCGCCGATTTCGACAATCGCGACTTCTGCCTTGCTGCCAACCTTGTGGATGCGGTCCTTGATTTCATTGGTCACGTGGGGAATGACCTGCACGGTACCCGACAGATAGTCGCCCCGACGCTCCTTGCTGATGACCTCGAGGTAGATGCTACCTGCCGTCGCGCTGTTCTCGCGCGAATGTGGCACGTCCACGAACCGTTCGTAGTGCCCGAGGTCGAGATCCGTCTCGGCACCGTCCTCGGTGACAAAGACCTCGCCGTGCTGATAGGGACTCATAGTCCCCGGGTCGACGTTGATGTAGGGGTCGAGCTTCAGAATGCGAACAGCAAAGCCACGCTGGTTGAGCAACCGTCCCAGGCTGGCGGCGACGATACCCTTGCCGATACTAGAGACGACGCCACCCGTGACAAAGATGTACCGGGTGGCCCGTTCATGGCCCGGTGTCACGTGGTGGATACCCGAATGATTTGCACGCGAACGAGGCGGCGCGCCTCCACGGCATCGGCAATCAGGCGCAGCGTATCGAAGCGCACTTCTTCGCCACGCACGGGAGCCCGACCAAGTTGCCCGACCACGAAGCCGCCGATGGTGTCGAAGTCGGCAGTCGGCAGGTCCGAACCGAGCAGGTCGTTGACCTCATAGATCGGCAGGCGACCGTCCACCAGGATGGAACCATCCTCCTGATGCTTGACGGGCAGATCCTCCTCGGTATCGAACTCGTCCTGTATGTCGCCGACAATCTCCTCAAGGATATCTTCAATCGTGACCAGGCCAGCTGTACCGCCATATTCGTCCATGACGACGGCCATGTGAATCTTCATGCGCCTCATGTCCGTCAGGAGGTCGTCGACACGCTTGCTCTCCGGGATGTAGGTCGCCGGGCGCACATACGCGCTGGGAAGGCTGCGGGGGCGGTCGACTCGGGCAAGCAGGCTGAGCAAGTCCTTCACGTAGAGAATGCCGACAATATTGTCGCTGGTGTCCCGGTAAACCGGAATCCTGCTGTGGCCCGAGCTAATCACCATCTGCAGGGCTTCCTCGAGCGTGACATCCGCCGAGAGGCAGTTCATGTCGATGCGGGGCACCATGATCTCGCGAACGGTCGTGTCGCCCAGTTCGAGCACGCCGTGGATCATCTCGTTCTCATCCGTATCGATGGTGCCCTCTTCGTGGCCGACATCCGCCAGCATCCGAATCTCGTCATCCGTAACAAAGGGGGTCGCCGACTCAGGACTCAGGTCGAGCAGCTTGCGGAACATACCGATAAGGGCGTTGCTGCAGAACGTGAACCCCTTCACCACGGGGCCGGAGAACCAGACGCAGGCCAGAACCACGCGACTGACCTTGAGGCTCCATGCCTCGGCGTAGGAGGCAGCAAAGGTCTTGGGCGTAATCTCCGCCAGCAGGACGATGATCAGGGTCATCAGGAGCGAGGCGCCCAGCAGGCCCGCCGGAGAAGCCATGCCACCCGCTTCCAGCCACTTCGCCGACACGACGGTCCACACCGACGAGGCAATGATGATCAGGAAGTTCTCGAGCAGCAGGATGGTCCCGAGCAGGCTGTCATGCTGCTCGCGGAGTCGCTGCAAGGCCACGGCGCGCGGATCGCCCTTCTCGGCCAGATTCCGCACCCGGATACGGTTCACGCTCAGAATGGCCGCCTCGGACGAGCTGAAGAAGGCGACGCCCAGCAGGCAGACGACCAGAATCAAAACGGCGGGGCCGGCGGGGATGGGACCCAAGGGAACCGTAGCCTCCATCAAGGGAGGCAAGCTCGCACTGTACGTGGTCAACGGGACAAGCCCCCCGTATCGGAGGGCACGGGACTATGGCCGGGGTCGGATGACATCAGGTGTGGTCTAGCGTACCCGAAACAGACAACCGTCATGCTTTGGGGGCGGAGTCGGCAGGCGGCTCCGCCGGGGGATTGGCTCGCCCCTCAGGGTCATCCATACCCTGCACGCCCTTGCGGAACTCCCCCATCGCCTTGCCGAGGCCACGCGCCAGCTCGGGCAGCTTGCGCGGACCCACCAAAAGAAGCGCGACAGCACCGATGACGATTGCCGATGTCGTGGACACCATAGGTAGTTACGGAAAGCCTCTCTGAAAGACGTCACTCGAATTCTAGCACGCACCTCGGCCGGGGGGCTTGACCCAGGCCATCCTTTCAACTAGTGTTAACTTGATCTTGGTGTTATCTTTCGTTTTAGATCTTTTCTTTCAGAGCCCCCGCACCCGAACTTTCGGAAAAGGACCCCGCCATGTCCCTGTTGACGATGCGCTGCCTTCCCGCGTTGGCCTTGGTCCTCGCGGCCACCGCCACCGGTTGTGGAACCGCCATGGCCCCTGTGGCCTCTCAAGGTCAGGCGACCGTCATGGCCCGTACCGCCCCCCCCGCCATCCCTGCTTGGAAGAAGGTCCTGATGGTGCGGGACATGACGGCGGCCGAGGTTGCGGCCGACCTGTCGAACTTGGTCCAGACCGCCCATGACCTCGGGCGCGCCCAGGGTGCAGGGCCGATGCTCGAGTATGCCGTTGACAACCTGACGGCCGATCTCGGCAATCGCAAGGACGTCACGGTATCGATGCTGTTCACCCCGCCCAAGTCCTTCGCCAGCGTCCTTGAGGTCATTGTCCGCGACGGCAAGATTGGCGTTTACGACTGGGGCAAGGTCAAGAGCCTCCAGTTCATCCAGATGAAGGCCATGCAGGGCGAGCCCGTCGGCGGCATCGCCTCCCTCGACCAGATCAAAAACGTGCGGGAATTCCTGCTCAAGGCGGGCCTGCGCGCCGGTGCCCAGGGCTTCGATTCCTCGAGCGTCTACTTCAGCCCGCTGCCCAAGCGGAAGCCGGACCTGACGGTCGAGTGGTTCCCCGCCTATGTGGCTGTGACCTACAAGGGTCACTACGCTCAGGGCAAATATGTCCTCAATGCCGGCAGCGGCGAGGTCATCTCGGCTCCCAAGCCCTGAGGCTCCCAATGTGGAAAGCCCCGGTGGTCTTCGGACCACCGGGGCTTCCTTCTACAGCTGGCTTCAGAATCGGGGCGTGTGCCGGTCGCGGATGAAGCGGGCTTCATGCTCCTCCGCCTCCTGATGCTCGCGGATCTTGGCGAAGACGAGGTAATCGATGAAATCCTCGATATCAAGGATCTTGCTCCGGTCCTTCTCGGCGTCCAGCTTGTTGATCCTGAAGTACTGGTTCCGGAAGTAGGTCTCGGTCAGCTTGATGCGGGTGCCCCACGGATCGACCTTGTCACGCCGCAGGTCTTCACGCAGCTGGGCATAGGCACCGGTCCGCGAGGCCCACAGCGACTCCATTAACTCCATGAGCTCACCGGGCTCGACTTCCTCGAGCGGATCGCCGTAGCGCCGACGGTACTCGGTCACCACCTCGGGGTTCTCGAACTTCTCGAGTTCACGTCGCAACGGGCACGACCTTTCAGGACAACGGGCTCGGATGGGACGCCAAGCGCCCTTCACCAGCGCATCATAGCTCCCCGCTGCGGTCGTGCGCAAAGGACCGCAGCGAATCGGACGATGAAGCTTTCCTTCCTATTAGCCTGATGTTTACCGAGTCGCCGCCGTGAAGGCCGACAGAAAACTTGGCCATCCTGCTCAGGAAAGGGAGACCTAGAATGTCGCATCTCGCAGTCCGCAAGCCTAACGGTATTGCCCCCGTCGGCTCGGTCCGCCGTGACCTCTCGTCCATCCTTGCTGAAGGGGCTGCTGCAGCAAGGCCTGCATCGCCCGGTCGAGACATCGCCGTATTACCGCGGCGAGATCTGGCTGTTCGCCCCGAGCCCACCCGGACGGTGGGAGAGCATCTGCTCAGCAAGTTCACGAGCGGCGCCGGCAAGGTGGGCAGGTTCCTGCACGGCTTGGCCGAGTTGACCGTCGTGCCCCTGGTCGGAGAGCTGGCGTTCATCAAGGGCCGCCAGATCGTGAGCTCCTACGACCGTATTCTTGATCTGCCTTATGACTCGGAAGGCCGCTGGAAGTCCGCCGCAGCCCGGATCAAGCAGGAAGAGGCTCGTCGGGCCAGCGCCGCTATCAGCGACCTTCCTGTCGTTGCCGGCAGCCGGGTGGTTGGCGAGGCCGTCGTGGACGGCACCGTCGCCGTGGGTCGGGCGGCCGTTCGTGGGGCCGAGGCCGTCGGCGACTTCGCCGTCGACGCAACGCTGACAACGGTGCGCGGCGTCCGCAATGCTGGTCGCCTCGCCGGTCGTACGGCACTGGGGGCCATCGGCGACCTCGGCCAGAGCCTGGTCGAGTTCTCTCAGGAAAATCGCGCTAACTTCCGCTAGTTGCAAAAGTGTCATCCCTCCGGGCCGCTGGTCCGGGGGGATGACTCATTTGGGCGAACATGCCTGCGGGGTGCTTGGCAAAGGGTCGACCCATCGGCCAACATGAATGGGGATGTCTGACAGTTTCTGGGATCGGATGCAGGGCTGGCTGGGTAAGCCCGTCCCTGATCGCGCTGGCCGTGTGGCTCCGCGGCCTGCCGGCCAGCAAGGTCCGCGGCGAGACAGGCTTGGCTCTCCACCACCGCCGGACATCGAGGAGCTGCAGAAGGAGAGCGAGGAGCGTCGCTATCTCATTTCGGCGTGGGAGTCGTCGCCGGACCTGATTCCCGAGTTCAGACAGCCCACCTACATGTACAAGTTGATCACGACCGAGCGCGAATATGTCCAGGCTCAGCTCCATGCGCTCCAGCAGGCCAGGGCGGCGTTGGCCGCTACAGGAGAGGTCGAGGGCGACGCCGCGGATGAGCTGGAGGGCCGCGAAATTGCACTGCGGATGGACCTGAACCGTTTGTTCGGCCTGATCAAGAAGGTGACCGGCGTCCAGCGCACCGGGACCGGTGGCACGGACTTCATGCCGATGTAGCCCGGCAGGGCTTGTGCACGATGGTGCCCCAGGGACACGATGCCTCCGGAGGGCACGTCATGTCGTGCTGGTCTTTCCGGGGCTACGAGGGGCAAGGCATCTGCGGTCCTGATGGCGAAAGCCTCGCCCAGTTCCGTCGCGCGGCAAGTTCGGCGCTCGAATGTCAGGGCCTGCCCGAGACGACGGCAGGGCTCGAAACCGGCATGGTCACCGACGCCCTGCTGCAGGGGGCTGACGTACTCGGGGCCTTGCTGACAGACACCCGGCAGGGCAGGGATGGCGTGGTCGCCGACGTCCACTTCTCCGATGAATGCGGTGCCATCCTCGCCTACGAGCCCGAGGACGGCACCTTGTGGCCCTCGCTGGACGACCTCTGGCAAACAGCCCCGCAGCGATGGACCGGCAAGTTGCGCGACGGCGTCGTGCATCCTGTCCACGGTGACTCGGAGCCCGCTCGGCCGCGCGCCGACCTTCCCGTCGCCCGAGGCGAGGAACCCGGTGTCGAGGATACGTCGGAGACCTTCGGGTCGTGGGAAGACCCCTTGCAGGAACCGCCCGCGCCACGGGTAGAATGACGCCATCCACTTGGACCGCAGGGTCCCGACACGCCAGGAAGGCCCATGCTCGAATCACTCAACGCCGCACTCGTGTCCCGTCGCTTCCTCAAGGCCATCAGCGGCATCGATTGTTTCGACAAGGACATCGTCCGTGCGACGGGCCTTGCAGCAGCAGAAGGTGGCGCCGATGCCCTGGACGTGGCAGCGGACCCCGATCTGGTGCGCGAGGCCCGCGATGCTGCACCCGGGTTGACCATCTTTGCCTCCTCCGTGGTTCCTGAGGTCCTGGTCGCATCCGGCGCCGACGTTCTGGAGATCGGCAATTATGACGCCCTCTACCGGGCAGGCGAGGAACCCACGACGCAAGAGATCCTGGAGTGGACGCGCCGTACGGTCGCGCTGGCGCGCCCCGGTACCCCGGTGTGCGTTACGCTGCCCGGTCGCGCCTCGCTGGCCGAGTCCATCGACCTCGCCGTGCAACTTCAGGCCGCAGGAGCCTCCGTGCTGCAGGTCGAAGGCATCATGGCCTACCCTGAGGGTGGCCTCGCCGGCTCCCTTCGCGCCATGGCCGATGCCCTTCAGGTCGTCTCGGCCGTTGCCGGCATCGTCGAGATTCCGGTGTTCCTCGCAGGCGGCGTGGATGCCCAGAGTGCCCCGCACGCGCTTGCGTCCGGTGCCTGTGGTATCGGTATCGGCCGTGCCCTCCGGGCAACCGGTTCCGTTGCAGAGGGTGCCTTGTTGCTCCGCCAGCTGCGGCAGGCCATGGAGCGTGTCGGCGTGCCCGGCAAGGGGCTTCGCCTGCAGGCCTGATGTCAAATGGGGGCCCAGCCACGCGATCGCGTGGTCGGGCCCCTTTGTCTTGGGTCCCGGCGCGTCTGGAGACAACGGGAATGTTGCGCCCGAACGAGTGCCATGGCTGCGAGTGTCGGGCCCGAAAGCCGCCGCAGGCCACGCACGGCCCTGCAATGCACACATGCCCCGGCACGGCGTGCTTGGGGGCATTGCCCCTCATCCGTCCGTCCGCCTGGGCTGCAGGGCCGGACCGGTGATGCTCCCGTCCGGCGGAGGAGTCCATCGATACGTCGCGTCCAGCCCCTGGCCCATGGCACGGTGCTGCTCGGGCTGCTTGCGGGTTGCGGGGTCGGGACCCCGGCTGCCCGGACCGATCGGACAACCCACGCCGTGCAGCCCGCCGAGCAGGCCGTTCCCGGGGACAAGGCTCCTGGCTTACAGATGCCCATTTCGCGGGTCCCCCGCATGGCAGGCGCCATGGCCCTGCCACGCCTGGACGCCCTTGTCTCGGGCATTCCGGCCGTCGTCACGGAAGGTGCCGGCATCCTGAGCGTATTTCCGACCCCCGGGTTCGGCGGTGCGCGCTGGATCGATCTCTACCAGCCCTTCTTCGCGGGCTCCGCACGGGCCCCGGCTTTCGAGGGCCTGCCCTTCGGGATCGAGCCCGGTATCTTCAACCGGATGTACTTTCTCGGCGTCAACAACCACTTCGGACTCTACCTGCCCTACTACCACACGATCGGGGGACTCAGTCCGCTCTTAATCAAGGCACCCGATGCACTGTTCTACTACTATTCCTTGCTGGTCAACCAAGGGAGCGCGCTATCGGCCGTCACCTACACCACGCGGCAGTTGCTGACGCCCTATGGCGTTCACGGCGTCTGTCCCGGCGTCACGCCCGGGGTCCTCTCGCTGCTCGGATGGATCGGTGCCCGGCCCGGCGTGAAGTCCCGGGTCCTGGTTCCGTAGGCAGGCCCACCCTATCCATCGGGTACCGGCGGGTGTTTGCCTAGCCTTGCTGCCATGCCTATCATGTCGCCATGGATACGGTGCATCGCCCAACCTTAGAGCGGTCCGAGCAGGAGCGCGTCCGCCTGGACAAACTCGCCTCGATGCAGGATGCGGGCATCCAGGCCTACCCGCCCGAGTTTCGCCCGACGGCGACCACCGCTGGCCTGCACGACCGTTACGCGAACTTGCCCGCCGGAGAGGACACGACGGACATCGTGCGCCTTGCCGGTCGCATCGTCAGCCGCCGCACCTCGGGCAAGTTGTGCTTCATGGACCTGGTCGACGGCACGCACGGGCGCATTCAGATTTTTGCCGACCTTGGTGGCCTTGGTGAAGAGGCCTTCCGCAGGCTGACGGAGTGGGTCGACCTTGGCGATATTCTGGGTGTCGAAGGTCATGTCCGGCGGACACGTCGTGGGGAACTTTCCGTCCAGCCGTCCTCCTGGACCATGCTTGCCAAGGCCCTGCGGCCCCTGCCCGAAAAGTGGCACGGTCTGACGGATGTCGAGGTCCGCTATCGGGCCCGGCACCTCGACCTGATCACCAACCCTGAGGTGCGAGAAGCCTTCATCAAGCGGTCGCGGGCGGTCTCTGCCATCCGGCGTGTCCTCGATGCCGAGGGCTTCCTCGAGGTCGAGACCCCGATGTTGCACGCCATCCCGGGCGGTGCGGCAGCGCGGCCTTTCCTGACGCACCACCAGGCCCTCGATCTCGAGCTCCACCTGCGCATCTCGCCCGAGCTGTACCTGAAGCGTCTCGTCGTCGGTGGCCTGGAGCGCGTCTACGAGATCAATCGAAGTTTCCGAAACGAAGGAATCTCGACCCGGCACAACCCGGAGTTCACCATGATCGAGGTCTACCAAGCCTATGCGGACTATTCGGATATGATGACATTGACCGAACGCCTTGTGGCGGCCGCCGCAACGGAAGCCTGTGGCGGTACACGCATCCCCTGCCAACAGCATCCGACGGGCTTCCTGGACCTGACTCCCCCTTGGCCGAGGCGGACGATGCAGGCCCAGGTGGACCTGTTCCTGCGCGAGATGGGCCACGATCCCGACGCGCTGGACCTGGATGCCCGTCTGCGGATTCTGGTGGCTCAGGGCGGCACGGTTCCCCGTGAGGTGACGCCAGGTTCGGTGCTGGCGGCGCTCTTCGACTGTTTCGACAGCAGGTTGCTCGATCCCGTCTTCATCACGGACTTCCCGGTCGAGGTCTCCCCGCTGGCAAAGCGGCATCGTGACGACCCCAGCCTGACGGAGCGATTCGAGGTCTTCATTCTGGGACGTGAACTTGCCAACGCCTTCAGCGAGCTCAACGACCCCCTGGATCAGCGGGGTCGCTTCGAGGCGCAGGCCGCCGCCAAGGCATCGGGGGACGAAGAGGCCCATGCCGTCGATGAAGATTACCTCGGTGCCCTCGAGCAGGGGATGCCCCCCACCGGCGGTCTCGGGATCGGCATCGATCGCCTCGCGATGCTGCTGTGCGATGCGGCATCCATCCGCGACGTCATTCTCTTCCCTCTGCTGCGCCCAAGGGCCTAGAGAAGACGTGCAGGACGCCCCTGAGCAAGGGCGCTGGGGCCTGGCGCTGGCCGTCCACGGATGGGCGCTTGGCGCCCTGCTGCCTTTCGAGGTCGGCTTGCTGCGCGCCATGAACGTGGGGGACGCAGGGCTTCCAGGCGTCCTGACCGCGCTCGTCTCGCAGCACCTGCCCGGCAGGGTGCTGCTGCCGGGCCTGGTGCTGCCCGCTGCGTGGATCCTGATGGACTTGTTCAGTGCCTATGGACATTCACCGTGGAGAGACAGCCCGCCGAGGCGCCACTTGGGCAGGATCCTGCGTGAGGCGGTCGGCTTGGCGGCCTTGGTCGCCGTGCTCGGGGGGGGACTCTACCTCGTGTCGTGGCTGGGGTTGCTGGGCGAGGGCGTGGTACCGGGCTGGAACCTGATTACCTCGGGCTTCAGGAGCCTTGGGCTGGTCGCCGTCTTCGTTGGAGTGCCCGAAGTCATCGGGTACGTCTGGTCCACCTCGGCCCCGCCTGATGGCCGGGCGCGACAGATGCCCGGTGGGCGCCTGTGGCTCCTGATCCGCCCGTGTCTCCTCCTGCTGATGCTTGCTCCATTGCCTCTGGTCACGCAAGGCTTCGGGGTCCTGTGGGCGGTCTGGGCGCTTGGCTTGCGCCTCCTCGTCCTCGCCGTGGACCTACACCGTCATGACCGCCGCAAGCGCGCCATCAGGCAATAGGTCGACGCCCCTCGAATGCACGCGCGAGCGTGACTTCGTCGACGATGTCCAACTCGGCGCCCGCCGACAGGCCGGAAGCGAGACGGGTGCATGTCAGCCCCATGGGCACGAGGAGCCGGGACAGATAGAGGGTCGTGGCCTCACCCTCGACGGTCGGTTCCAACGCAAGCAGGACTTCCCGCAAGGCCGGATCCCGCAGGCGCTCGAGCAGCGTGCGAATATTGAGTTGCTCGGGGCCAATGCCATCCAAGGGTGAAAGCAGGCCGCCAAGGACATGGTAGCGACCCTTGAACTCGCGGGTGCGCTCCAGAGCCAGCACCTCACGGGTGCCGGACACTACGGCCAAGAGGCCGCCATCCCTTGCCGGATCGGCACAGATTCGGCAGATAGCGCCGTCGGCAAGGTCGTGGCAGACCGAGCACCTGCTGAGCGCGCGCCGCGCTGAAACCAGAACCGAGGCCAGCCGCTCGATGGCCTCGACCGGCTGGGCCATGAGGTGAAGACCGAGGCGCTGGGCGCTCTTGTGCCCGATGCCGGGCAGCCGCTGGAACTCGGCCACCAGATCCTGCAGGGGCCCGGGAAGTGGCAAGGAGGCAGCCTAGAAGAGACCGGGCATGCCACCCATGGCACCGGCGATGCCACCAAGCCGCTGCTCCGCTTCCTGCCGGGCCTTGGCCTGCGCATCCCGCAGCGCCCCGAGGACGAGATCCTCGAGGGTCTCGACGTCATCGGCATCGACAGCATCGGGGCGAATGGAAACGGCCACGACATCCCGATGTCCGTCGACCATCACCGTGACGGCACCCCCGCCGGCCGACCCCTCGATGCGGATCGCCTTCAGGCCTTCCTGAGCCTTCTGGAGGTCCTCCTGCATCTTCTGGGCCTGACGCATCATGCGACCCAGATCCATGCCTCCCATGCCCCCGGGAAATCCGCTCTGCATCTTGCCCACGGCCCACACCCCCTTTGTCGGGCCCATGGTAGCAGACCGGGGGTATGATGAAGGGAACCCGATGGGGCCCTGCCTCGTCATGCCAGCTGAGGACTCTCTTCGTGCCCGCCACCCCAGAGCAGATGCACCTGGTGCGCCGAGCCCTGGACGGGGACAAGCGAGCCTTCGAGATCCTCGTCGACCCGTCGCTTGATCGCCTGTACGCCCTGGCCCACTCCCTTGCGGGGAATCCCGATGATGCCGCTGATGTCCTGCAGGATGCGCTGCTCAAGGCCTATCGTGCCCTCGGTTCCTTCCGCGGCACGAGCGACGTCCATGGTTGGCTCTGCCGTATCGTGCGCAACACGGTCCTCGATGAGTTCAAGAAGGCTTCCAGGCGGCACGAGGAGCCGACGGACCAGGTTCCGGAGCGCGCAGGGGGCGGGCTCGAGAAGCAGCTCGAGGACAAGCAACTGGGCGAAGTGGTCCGTGAGGCCGTCGACGCCCTCTCCGACAAGCTGCGCGGCCCCCTGCTGCTCTACGATCTCGAGGGTTACGACTACCAGGAGATCGCCACGATGCTCGATCTGAACCTCGGCACGGTGAAGTCCCGGCTCAATCGGGCAAGGGAAAGCCTGCGACAGACCCTTCTCGATCGCAAGGATCGCTGGTCGTCGTGGCTGGAAGGCAGGACCGATGGATTGCCGACAGGCTGAGCCGCTCCTTGCGACGTGGATGGATGGGTCAGGCAGCCTCGGGAGCCCCGAGGAGGTCGAGGTCGAGGGCCATGTCGCGTCGTGCGGATCGTGTCGCGGCCATCTGGCCGAGCTGCGTGCCCTTCAGGAGCAGGTGCGCTTGATGCCGACTCCATCGTTGCCCGATGACTTCCGCCAGCGCTTCCACCTTGCGCTGGCCGCCGAGCCCTTGCCGGTACGGCCTTGGCACCGCCGGTTGCGTGACGGTCTGAACTGGCCTTCCCTCGCCCTCGGCGCCGTCAGCGCGGCCGCGCTGACCTTCTTCCTCTGGCGTGCGCCGGATCCCGGCATCATCCTCGAAGCCAAGGCCGTGCCGGTTGGTCAGGATGTCGCGGTCCAAGTCGCCTTCGAGGTCCAGGAGGATGTTCGGGACGTGACCTTCGATGTCCGCCTGCCGGAAGGCCTGCGCTTCGTCGATGCCAAGGGCCACGATGTCGTCGAGACCCACGTGACTTGGCAGGGTGAGCTGCGCAAGGGCAGGACGGTCGTCCCCATCGCCGTGCGCGCCCTGCAACCCGGTCGCTGGGAGATTACGGCGGTCGTCCGCAAGGATCGTTCCATTCGCGAGACCCATATCGTCCTGCCCGTGACGCAACCCGGACAGACGCTTAAGCCCGCGCACCAGGGAGGTGACGCATGACCCACGGATTCCTGACGGTCGGCCTCTTGCTGGCCCTTGCCTGGACCCAGCCGGCCTGGGCGGGACCCCGCCCGGCCCCGACGCCGACACCCTCCCCCACACCCGCCGTCCTGCCTATCGGCGGGATTCAGGTTCGGCTCGGTGTTCCGGGATCCCAGCCATCCGGGGCCAGCCATATCGAAGCCCCGCGATTCCGCTAGGACCTTCAGGCCGTGGACGATTGCCTCTTTTGCCGTATCGTGGCCGGCGATCTGCCCGCCAGCATCGTGCATCGCACGGAGTCCGGCGTCGCCTTCGCCGACAGGTCGCCGCAGGCCCCGACGCACGTCCTCGTCGTCCCAGTGACCCATTGCAGCGGCTTTCAGGATATGCCCCCCGAAGTTGCCGCAGGTCTCGTCACGACCGTCCAGGAGACGGCCCGACTGCTGGGCGTGGACCATGCCTATCGGTTGGTCGCCAATCAGGGCGCTGGTGCCGGACAGTCCGTCTTCCACTTGCACTTCCATCTGATGGCCGGCCGTCCCTTGCAGTGGCCACCCGGCTAGAAGGCTTGCCTGCCACCGGATTCCGCGCTACCATACAAGCTCATTTACGAGTATTTTGCCGTTGAGAGGGGGTGAGTCCACATGGCTGAAATCCGGGTTACGGAAGGCGAGAGCATCGAATCGGCGCTCAAGCGTTTCAAGAAGAAAATCCAGAAGGCCGGCATTCTCTCCGAAATCAAGCGCCGCGAGCGCTACGAGAAGCCCAGCGTCCGCCGCAAGCGCAAGTCCGAGGCCGCGCGCAAGCGCCGCTCCTGATTCGGTTCGTGGCCGAGCGTCTTTCCTGCGGGAAAGGCGCCCGGCCACTTTGGGGCGGTCACGGCTATAATCGAAACTGGGGGTGCCGCCATGGCTGAGATTGCGCACGAGCATGAAGTGCAGATTTCCCGTCCGTTCCGGCTGGTCGGCGGTCCGGGCGGGTTTGCCGCGCTGGTCGCCTTGGTCGTCTGGGGCCTGATGCTGTCGGGCGTCCCGTCGTGGTGGCCTGCCTTCGCCGGGGGAACTGCGTCGCTGCTCGTGCCCGCCGCGTTGCTGCTGGCCGTGACGTGCACCGGCGCCGGATTCGTTCATGTCCTGAGAACCCACGAACCGGCCATCCAGCATACGCACGCCCGATACGGACTGCTCGGCGCCTTGACGGTCGGTGTCTTCGGCTTGGTGGCCGTCCTGTCCCATCTGGGCGCCCCGACCCTGGTCACGCCCCTGCCGGCGGCCGCGATCATGGTGTCGCTGTTCCTGAACCAGCGAATTGCGCTGGCCGCCGTGCTGGCGTGGGGCCTGCTGCTTCAGGCACTACCTGCCCAGGGAGCCGACGTGCTCATCATCGGCAGCTTGGGCAGTTGGGCCGCCTTGCATGCGCTGCGTCGTGTCCGCGAGCGCTGGGATGTTGGCCGGGCGGGCTTCAGGGTCGCGGCAGTCATGGCCGTCTCGACCTTGCTCATGATGCTGCTTCGCGGCCGTGGCCTTGATGATGCGGGGTTGTCGGCGGTTCATGCCGCCCTCTCCGGGCCCATGGCCGTCGTCCTTGCCGTGGGCGTCCTGCCCTATCTGGAGAAGCTTTCGGGCATCGTGACGCCCTTCACCCTGCTGGAACTGGCGAACCCCGCACAGCCTCTGCTGAGGACCCTGCTCCTCAAAGCACCGGGCACCTACCATCACAGCATCTTGGTGGGCAACCTGGGAGAGGCGGCGGCCGAGGCGGTCGGTGCCGATCCCTTGCTGGTGCGCGTGGGCGCCTACTACCACGATGTCGGCAAGACCAAGCGCCCATACTTCTTCATCGAGAACCAGCAGGGCATGCCCAACCAGCATGACCAGATATCCCCAAGGCTTTCCGCCCTTGTCATCACGGCACACGTCCGTGAAGGCATCGAACTGGCGCGTGAACATCGCCTGCCCGAGCAGGTCGCGGCCTTCATCCCGACGCACCACGGGTGCTCTCTGGTCTCCTACTTCTTCCACCAGGCCAAGGAAGCCGAGGGTGGCGAAGAGGTCCTCGAGGAGCACTTCCGCTATCCGGGGCCACGCCCCACCACCAAGGAGACGGCCATCGTGATGCTGGCGGATGGCGTGGAAGCCACCTGCCGGACCCTTACCCGGCCTTCACCCGAGCAGATCGAGGCCACCATCCGCAGGATCGTCCAGAAGCGGGTCGACGAGGGCGAGTTGTCCGAGGCACCGCTGACACTGGCTGAAATCGAGGTCATCATCGGCGTCTTCAACCGGATTCTTCAGGGGCTCTATCACCAGCGCATCGAATACCCCGACCAGTTGCTGGAGCGGGAGGAGCGTGCACGGCGAGAGGACAGGAGGCGCCTTGGAGGTTCAACTCGAGCCTGAAGTCCCGGCCCCGGACCTCGATACGGAGGTCTGGGGCCGACGCCTCTGCCAGGCGATGGTGCAGCTGGCCTTGCCCCCCGATACGGTGCTGGCCATCAGAGTCGTATCCGATGAGGCCATGCAGGCCATCAATCGGGACCATCGGGGCCTCGATCGACCGACGGATGTCCTGTCCTTCCCCATGTACGACAAGGCTGACCTCGAAGGCATCCTGTCAGGTACCGTGGAGCGGGACCCCGGTCCCCTGTTGCTCGGTGACCTGGTCGTTTCGTTGGAAACGTGTGCGCGGCAGGCTGCAACCTACGGTCACGGCCTGGATCGGGAGTTCGGCTTCCTGCTTGCCCACGGTCTGTTGCACCTGATGGGTGATGACCACGAGGAGCCCGAGGACGAGGCCCGCATGAGAGCCCGTCAGCGGCAGATCATGGATGACTGGGGTCTCAGCATGGAGACCGCATGAGGTTCCGTGCCGACGGCTTCCTTTCCAGCTTTCGTTTTGCCGGGGCCGGGTTGGCGTTCATGTGGCGGACACAACGGAATTTCAGGGTGCACGTGGTCGCCACGGCGGTTGCGGTCTCCGCCGGCCTGGCCCTCGCCTGTCCCGCCATCGAGATGGCCATCATCCTGCTCGTCTGTACGGGCGTGGTGGCGTGTGAGATGCTCAACACCGCCATCGAGAACGCGGTGGACCTCGCGACGCGCGACCGACATCCCCTTGCCAAGGCCGCCAAGGACGTTGCCGCAGGTGCGGTGCTCGCCTCTGCCCTTACGGCCGCTGTGGTGGGGGCGGTGATTCTGGGACCACGGGCGTGGACACAATGGGGACCCGTGGTTCTATCCGTTTTCCCCTGACCCGCGCCATCAGGCTGCGGCCTGCAGCCCCGATTCCTGCGGCCACGATTCGGCCTCGGACGAAGGCCTTTTGGCCTGCCACGACGACGCCGTCGATGATCGGCTCGGCAACGCGCTCCTGAATCCTGCGGGTCGTATCGGCAGCGGCCCCGGTGACCCGGGCCAGATCACCGGCAGCATCTCCCAGTCGGGCACCGGCCTCGCGGACGTGGCCGCCTACGCCTTCCAAGGCCTCTGCCTCGCGCGTCACGCGCTCGAGGACCCGCTCCACGCGATCCACTGCTTCCGGCAGGCGCTGCATCGTGCGCGCGAGCAGCAGCAGGACCCAGCCGGCAAGGACCCCGAGACCCACGCCCAACCACGTCAGAACGGCCTCTCCAAGCTGCTGCAAGTCACCATAGGGCGCAACCGCGAGTGTCACCGGAACGGCGCCTCACGCTCCCGGCGCCGGGCCTCGCTGACCTGCTCGGCCAGCATGCGTTGTCTGTCGCGCTCGCGAACTCGAGCGGCTTGCTCACGCAGTTGATCGGGCAGAACGGCCCGTTCACGCTCGCGGTCCTCTTCACGCTGGGCCTCGAGCCGCGAGAAGAAGCGCGCAACCACCATCTGCGCCAGCTTGCCAGCCCAATCGGCCAAGCTCTGGAAAGGCCGCACCAGCGCCTCCCGCAACGTCCGCCCGATGCGCTGCAAGGCCCCCATGAAACCGCTGCCCTGCCCCGCCTCAGGCTTGGTCGGGGCCTGCAGGTCAAGCCCGCTGGCATAACGCTGGGGCAGCCAATCCGTGAGACCGGCCAAGGCCCGCGTCAAAGCCCGGAGCCGACCTGCCGGCCGCCCTTGGACAGGGGCGCCGCTTGGGCGAAGTTCATCGGCGTGCATCTCTGTTGTCAGTTATACCCCCGAGGGGCCTCAAGCTGACGTCAGCGGCCCTAAAGCCACTTCGGGAACCAGATGTGCATGTGGTAATACCGCCAAGGAATTGGCCAGCCCGCCAACAGCGGATAGAAGAAGACGAACAGGCCGGCGACAATTACCAGGTAGACAGGCGGCAGAAACGCCGTCCGCTGATGGCGCCAGAGCCTGTCGAGGATGAAGGCCAGCAGGATGCAGGTGAAGGGGATGGCCTCGAACATGTAGTGCATGAAGACGAGCGCCCTGGGTTCGACGCCCCACGCCAGCCACAGGCCGAGCGCGAAGGCTGCCGGCAGGCCGAACCGCCAGTCGAGGCGGCGGAAGGCCACCCAGGTCGCACCGAGAACCACGGGGAGGTAGGCCCACCAGATGGCCGGGTTGCCGATGGCGACAATACCGCCGATCGTGCCGTCCTTGAAGTCCTTGAACCAGTACCAGGTCGGCCGGTACATCAAGGGCCACGTCCACCACGAAGACTGGTAGTTGTGGCTGGCCGTCATCTCGGCGTGATACCGGTACATCCGGCCCTGCAGTTCCCAGAGGTCGCGCAGCGTGTGCTCGGGGTGCTGTACGAACCAGGGGACGTAGCTCAGGACATAGACGAGAACCGGGACCACGCCGGCAAAGACCACGAGGCGGAGGGCCAGGCGCGACCCCAGACCGTCCGGGTCGCCTACCCTGCGGTAGCGGATGGCCTCGAACAGCAGCAGGAACACCCCGATGCCCCAGGCATAGATGGCGGACCAACGGCTGGCCACGGCGGCCCCCATGGCGAGGCCCCAGAGCAGGAGTGGGCCCTCTGCCGCCAGAAACGCACCCATCCTCCCGGGCCCGGACAAGGCGACGACGGCCGAACGCTCCGGCTGGTCCGGCAGCCAGAGCCGGACAGGGCTGCGCAGGGCCTTCTGCCACAGCGCCCAAGCACCCAGGCACATGAAGAGCACGACGAAGATGTTGGTCATGGCGACCCTGCTCTGCACGAAGAAGATGCCATCCATCGCCAGCAGCGAGGTGGCAAGGACAGCCACCCGGCGCTGACCGAACATCTGCCGGCTCATCGCATAGACGACGCCCAGCGTGGCTGCGCCCGCCAGCAGACTCGCAACCCGCCAGCCCCAAGCATCCGGGGTGCCCGTGAGCAGGAGAGCACCGGCGATGGCCAGCTTTCCAAGATGAGGGTGGGTCCACTCGTAGGGCTCGACCCCACCGATGAACTCCTTTGCCGTCCGGGCGTGGTAGACCTCGTCGAAGATCTGCTCATTGGGCAGGCCGAGGCGAACAGTCCCAAGGGCCAAGAAGCCCGCAGCGAGGCCGACGAGCCAGCGCGTATCCACGGGCCCCCAGGGTTCACGAGCCGGCATCAGGACCTCGGGGCCGCGACGGACCTTGCGCAGGCCCATCGCCAGCATCGCGTGATGCAGCAGCCTGCGGGGAGGAGCATCGGCCGGCAGCAGGACCCTGCCAAGAAGGTCCCCGAAGGCGAACATCGCCAACAAGACGGCCACCAGGATCAGGCCGGACTCGAACAGCTCCCGTACCGCACCCCACCACGCCGCGGGCGGGTGATACAGGCCGAAGGCATAGGCGAGATTGGCGGTGGCGACGGCCGTCAAGATGGCCCAGTGGAGACGGATCCGGGTATTGACGGCCGCGGCCACGGTCAGCAAGCCCAGCCCCAGGAAGATATAGCGCTCGTGCATACGCGTCGTCAGCAGGAAGCACGCGAGCGGAACGAGGGCCATCAACAGGTCGGCGCGCGGCAAGGAGAGCTGCTTGCCCGCCTCGATGACCTTCCAGACGAGGATGCCCAGCACGATGGAGACGAGCACGATGCCCCACGCCGCGTGCGGGATGCCCAGAAGCTTGCGACTGTCGGGCTGCCACATGCCCGTGGCCGCCCACAGGTTGAACGCATTCACGGAGCTGTGCGGATAGGTCGCGGCCGTCGCCGCAAGCTTCTCACGCAGGAAGACGAATGGGCCGACCAAGCCTCCGTGGGCCTTGTCCAGCATCGTGAACGGAAGCATCAGCGCATAGCCCAGGGCGGCCCCGCGAGCCACCGCCTTGAACCACCGCGACAGTGAGGCCGCAGGGCCACCCGCCAGAAGCAGCATGGGCGCCACGAACACGGCCTGGGGCTTGACCAGGCCGGCCACGGCCAGGATCAGCATCGAGGTCTCGAGCCTGCCCTCGCGACGGGCGACCCACCCCCACGCCACGGTTGCGAGCAGGACGGCGTCCATCTGGCCCCAGAAAGCCGAGACGCCCCAACTCAAGGGCGAGAGCAGCCAGGCGGATGCCAGCCAAGTGCGGGCGCGCGGACCGATGCGACCGTCCGTCAGCCGAAGGAAGGCCGCCAGCGTCACGAAGTCGGCCACGACGCCCGGCAGTTTGACAAGGACGCGGGTCACGAGGGGACCCACTGCGTTCCCACCGAGGAGGCCCTGCAGCAGCGCGTCCACCAGCCCGATGATGCCGAGCACATACAGGTACGCCGGCGTGTAGTCGCACCAGATGGTTTCGTAGAAGTGCCACGGACCCTCGTGGGCCAGTTTGTAGGCCCAGGCATGGAAGGTCCTGACGTCGGCCTCGAACCCCGGAGCCCATACCATCAGGACGAGGCGCAGCAGGACGGCGAAGGCCACGAGGGCTGCCGGCAACCGCGGGAAAAAGGCCCTGAGGGAAAGGCCTTGCCAGAGGCTGCTCAACGAGGACCCCCAAGTCCGGTTTCAAGGGCGGCACGCTGCATGGCCCACAGGGTTACCAAGCCACCATGGGCCAGACCGAGCAGGGTATCCATCTCTTCACGGCCCATCGGACGGCCCTCGGCCGTGAAACCCACTTCGATGAGCCGGCCATCACCCGTCATCACGACCGTCCCGTCGACGCCGGCCTCGCGGTCTTCGTGGTAGCACAGGTCCAGGACCGGATCGCCACGGAACAGGCCCACGGAGATGGCGGCGATGGGTTGCAGGGCCGGCAGGGCCTTGAGCATGCCCTGGCCCACCATCCACGAAAGGGCATCGTGAAGCGCGATCCACGCACCCGTGATCGCGGCGGTGCGCGTTCCACCATCGGCCTGCAGGACATCGCAGTCGAGGGTGATCGTGCGCTCGCCAAGGGCGGCGAGGTCAAGCGACATGCGAAGGGAGCGCCCGATCAGGCGCTGGATCTCCTGGGTACGTCCGCCTACCTTGCCGTCGCGCTCGCGACCTGAGCGGTCATGCGTCGCCCGGGGCAGCATCGCGTATTCGGCCGTGATCCATCCCTCGCCGGGGCGCTGATCCCGACTCCACGCCGGGACCCTGTCCTGCACGGAGGCATTGCACAGGACACGGGTGTTGCCGAACTCGGACAACACCGAGCCCTCCGCATACCGGGTGAAACCGCGGGTGAAGCGGATTTCACGGAGCTGGTCGGGTCTTCTGCCATCGATTCGGGTCACGGTAGCCTCCGGCGCACAAGGATAAGCGATACGACATGGCCGTGCAAACGTCTTGACGCTGCGGGGGGGGCGTGGGATGGTACCGCGCGGGCGCACGCCGCCTGCCCGGTCCGACGAGGAGGTCGTTCATGGAAGTCGCCGCCATCGGCATGGAAACCATCGGAATCGTCGGCGGGGGCGCGATGGGGTCCGGCATTGCCCATGTCTGTGCGGCAGCGGGCTTCCAGGTCCTGCTGGCGGACGCTTCGGACGAGATGCGCGAGAAGGGTGTCCGGCAGGCGCAGGAGCTGTTTGCCCGCAAGGTCAAGAAGGGCCAGCTGGATGCCGCGGCGGCCGAGGAAGCGGCGGCGCGGATCCGGGGCGTTGCCGACCTGCAGGGTCTGGCGTCGGCCCAGTTGGTCATCGAGGCCGTCACCGAGCGGCTCGAGATCAAGCTTGAGGTCTTTCGGGCCCTCGATGGCATCCTTGCGCCTGATGCCTTGATCGCATCCAACACCAGCGCTCTGCCCATCCGCAGCTTGGCTGCGGCGACCGCGCGGCCAGGTCAAGTCCTGGGCTTGCACTTCTTCAACCCCGCACCAGTGATGGCTCTGGTCGAGGTCATCGCCCATCCTGAAGTTGCCGCGACGACCATGGAGGCCGGTATGGCCTTCTGCAAGGCCATCGGCAAGCAGGCCGTCCGGATTGGTTCGGACGCTGCCGGGTTCCTCGTCAACCGACTGCTGCTGAGCTTCATGAACGAAGCCGTGATGATGCTCGAGGAACACGGACCGGATGCCTTCGAGGCCATCGAGGTCATGGCGGCGACCCGGGGCTTTCCGATGGGTCCCTTCACCCTCGCCGATCTCGTCGGGGTCGAGGTATGCGTCCATGTGCTGGACACCCTCGAGGCCGCTTTCGGGGACTCATTCCCGCGCAACCGCCTGCTCGATCGCATGGTCGAGGCGGGTCGGTTCGGCCAGAAGCGGGGCAAGGGCTTCAGGAACTACGACGGTAACGACGATGCCTGGGTCGCGCAGACGCTCGACGCGCTCGGCGCACCCGAGAAGATCGGTCCGTGCTCGTTCGACAGGCTGATGCTCGCCGTCGTCGCCGAAGCGGGCCGCATGCTCGATGAGGGCCTCGTGGCCGTGACGGACATCGACCTCGCCATGAAACTGGGCACGGGGCTCGAGCCCGGCCCGATGGCTTGGGTCGACGCCCGAGGTGTCGCGTCGGTGGTACGCGACCTGGAAGCACTGGGCACCCTGGGCAGCCGCTTCGGCGTGCCTGAGTCGCTAAGGCGTGCCTTGGCCGAAGGGCGGACGGGCCAGGGAGGCCCGGGCATGGTGCCTCCACCTGCGCCCCCCAAGCCACGTGAACTGGTCAAGACGCGTATTGAGGACGGCGTGGCGATCCTTGGCCTGTGCCAGCCGCCGGCCAACGTGCTGTCGACCCCGATGCTGGAGGCCATCGAGGCTGCTTTCCGGACGGTCGTGGCCATGGCCGAGGTCAAGGCCATCGTCCTCACGGGCCAGGGCAAGCCCGGCTTCTTCGTGGCAGGGGCGGACATCAAGGAAATCGGGCGGCTCGAAGACGCCGCCGCGACAGAACGCTTGCTGAAGCGGGCCCACGAGATCTTCCGGGGCATCTGGAAGGCACCCGTGCCCGTCATCGCGGCCATCAACGGCTGGTGTCTGGGCGGAGGCCTCGAGCTCGCCCTCGCCTGCCACATCCGGTTGGCTTCGGCCTCTGCCATGATCGGCCTGCCCGAAGTCACGCTGGGCATCATCCCAGGGTTCGGGGGGACGCAACGCCTCGCACGCCTCGTGGGTACGGCGCGGGCGCTCGAATTGACGCTCTCCGGGTCGCACATCCCGGCGGATGAGGCATCGAGGATTGGCTTGGTCAACAAGGTCGTCCCGGATGAGGCCCTCGAGGCGACTGCCCTGGAGATGGCGCGGGTCGTGGCAGGGCGGGGCAAGCTGGCCCTCAAGGCTGTCCTGGACGCCGTCCGCGTCGGTATCGAGCAACCCCTGGACGAAGCGTTGGACACGGAGGTTGCCCAGTTCGTGAAGGTCATGGAGACGCACGACCGGATGGTCGGCGTCTCGGCCTTCCTGCGCGGGGACAAGCATCCACGCTTCACGGATCGCTGACCTGCCCCTTAACCTCATATTGACGCAAGCTTGGTGCTCCGAATGGCGACAAGCATGACGTCCCCCTTGAGGAAGCTTCCATGACGCTGAACCGCCAAGCCTTGATGCTGACGCTGGCCGCGACCTTGACGGCCTGCGGCCAGGCTCAGGCGCCCTCCCTTGCTGCCCGGGCCAATGTCCAGCAGCAGGGCATGGCGACGATGTCCGCGCCTCGCCAGCAGGAGCTTGCGAGGCTCGATTCCGAGGATCTCACGGACCGTCCTCTGGGCGAGGTGCAGGCCGACAGCCTGTGGCCGTCGCCGCCCCCTGATGATCTCGGCAATGTCGGAGAGGTCGATGCCCACCTGCTGCGCGGGGCGCGTCCCACGGCGCGCGGTGTCCAGTTGCTCAAGGAGCGGGGCGTGGTCCACGTCATTTCTCTCGAGAACGACAAGAAGGTCGTCGCCAACGAGAAAAGCATGGTCGAGGGCGCCGGCATGCGCTTTACAAGCCTGCCGATGGGCCTCTTCATCCCGCCCGGCGAGGCCAAGGTCGACCGGTTCCTCGGCATGGTCCGCCACGCCGACGGGGGTAAGACCTATTTCCACTGCATGCAGGGCCGTGACCGCACCGGGACGATGGCACTTGCCTACCGTGTTCGCATGCAGGGCTGGAGCTTCGACAAGGCCTACGCAGAGATGAAGCAGTTCGGCTTCCATACCTACCTGCTGGGTCTCAACGGCTTCGTCCGTTGGTACGGCAACAAGTACGACCACTCGGACGTCGACGGCGCCCTCGCCAGAAGCTTCTGAGCCTCTTGGGCTCAGGCGTACATGTCGATCTGGCGACCCAGCGGAGACTGCTGCTCTTCTCGCTGCAAGCGCGCCCGCAGGGGTTCGCTTGCGGGCGTGGACAGCGAGACCAGGTAGGCCGGACCGGGGTCGGGAGTCTCGCGGGTGCGCGCGGCGCGCTCCTCGATGGCGACGATTCGCGCCTCCTCCGCTCGCTTGGTCGCCTCGATGTCGCGGCGCTCACGGACCCTTGCTTCGCGAACATCGCGTTCCTGGACGTCGCGCTTGTCCTGCTCGAGCAGCTTGCGACGTTCGAGGCGTCTGGCCTCGTCCGTGCCGTAGCGAGGCTGGCCCGGCAGTTGCCGCTGGGGGGCAACTACCGGTTGGTCCGGTCGGTCGGCACGTACTTGCATCGCAGGAACAACCTATTGCCATACTACCCGGAATTGGCCGCGGGAGGGGCCCATGGTGCTCTGGTACCATGGGGAGCCTTTACGGAGGGGATGCCTGATGGCCCTGAGCGCCGCTGAAATCCGCGACAAGTTCATCGCCTACTTCGAGGCGCGTGCGCACAGGACGGTGCCGAGCGCCTCCCTGGTGCCCCACAAGGACCCCACCGTGCTGCTGACGACAGCGGGGATGATGCCCTTCAAGCCGTACTTCATGGCACTCGAGACACCACCGGCGACACGTCTTGCTTCCATCCAGAAGTGCTTCCGGACCACCGATCTCGACCAGGTCGGCAGGACCGCACGTCACCACACGTTCTTTGAGATGCTGGGCAATTTCAGCTTTGGTGACTACTTCAAGGCCGAGGTGATTCCCTGGGCCTGGCAGTTCCTGATCGATGAACTGGGCCTGCCGCGGGAGCGCCTGTGGGTCACGGTCTACAAGGACGACGACGAGGCAGAGTCGATCTGGCATCAGGCGTGCGGCATTCCCCTCGATCGCATCGTCCGGCTGGGCGATGACACGAACTTTTGGGCCGCCGGACCCACCGGCCCCTGTGGCCCCTGCTCGGAGATCTACTACGACCACGCTCCCGACCAGCCTGTATCGGCCGAGACCTTTGAAGAGGAAAGCGACCGGGGTCGATTCCTCGAGGTATGGAACCTGGTCTTCATGCAGTACGAGCGCTTGCCGGACGGCACGTTGCGGGATCTGCCGGCACGGAACATCGACACCGGCATGGGCCTCGAGCGCATCGCCAGCGTGATCCAGGGCGTCTCGAGCAATTACGAGACCGACCTCCTGATGCCCCTGATGACGGCCGTTGCCGATCGGGCCGGTCGGGCGGTGGACCTTGGCGGCGAGATGGGTGTCGCCTTCCGCCGCATTGCCGACCATGCGCGGGCGGCAACTTTCCTTGTTGCGGACGGCGTGGTGCCGGGCAACGAGGGGCGCGGCTACGTCCTGCGCCGGGTGCTGCGACGTGCCATTCGCCACGGCAGGCAGCTGGGGATCCAGGGTGCCTTCGTGGGCGATCTCGCCGCGCGCGTCATCGCGGCATACGGTCACCACTACAGTGAGTTGCGCGAGAAGCAGGCCGTCATCCTCGAGGTCCTCGAGGCGGAAGAGGCACGCTTCGGCGCGACCCTGGACAGGGGCCTGCAACTGTTCGAGAAGGCCGTAAGCCGTCTGGAGAGCAAGGTCCTTCCCGGGGCGACGGCCTTCGAACTCTTCGACACCTACGGGTTCCCGGTCGAACTGACGGAAGAACTGGCTGCCGAGCGCGGCCTTGGCGTGGACCGGACGGGGTTCGAATCCGCCATGGACGCGCAGCGCCAAAGGGCCCGGGAGGCGCACGCGCGTGCCGGCTTGTCCTTCGGCGGGCTCGCCATCGGCCAGCATCCGGCGACGCAGTTCCTGGGCTACGAGCAGGATGCATGCGAGGCCAGGGTACTCGAGGTCCTGCGCACCGACGACACGGCCATCATCATCCTGGACAGGACCACCTGCTATGCCGAGGGCGGTGGCCAGGTCGGTGACCAGGGCCTGATTGCCGGGCTCCGGGTCGTGGATACGCAGAAGCAGGGCGAGGTCTTCATCCACCATGTCGTGCCTTCGGATGCCTTGCCGGAGGCCGGAGCACGCGTCACGGTTCAGGTCGATTCGGACCGACGCAAGGCCACTGTGCGTCACCACACGGCGACGCACCTTTTGCACGCGGCCTTGCACACCGTCCTGGGCCCTACGGCTTCCCAGGCCGGCTCCTACGTCGGCCCGGACGAGTTGCGGTTCGACTTCCAATGGAACAGGGGGTTGACGCCCGATGAACTCGTGGCCGTCGAGGACTGGGTCAACAGGGCCATCCTGACGGCGCGAGGCGTCAACAAGGCCGAGATGGCGATGGAAGAGGCCAGGGCCAAGGGTGCCGTGGCCATGTTCGGCGAGAAGTATGGTGACCGGGTGCGTGTCGTCGAGGTCCCGGGCCTCTCGACCGAGTTGTGCGGGGGAACGCACGCGACCTCGACAGGTGAAATCGGCTTCTTGAAGATCACCGAAGAGAAGGGGATTGCCGCGGGTGTGCGCCGCATTCGTGCCGTGGCAGGCCTTGCGGCGCTCGAATGGGTGCGCCAGCACGCCGAGGTCGTCGATCGCCTGCGCGAGGACTTCAAGGTCACGGTAGACGCCCTGCCCGACAGGGTCCAGAGGTTGCGGGACCAGGTCCGCGCGGCCGAGGATGAGGCTTCGGACCTGCGTGGGCGCCTGGCCATCAGTCGGGCGGCCGGACTGGCGTCATCCTTCGTGCCGGTCGCCGGCATGCAGGTACTCTCGGCCCGACTGGATGATACGGACGGGGCGGCCCTGCGGACGTCCGCGTCGGACCTCGCCAAGGGGACCGAACCCCGGGTGGTCCTGCTGGCAGGTGTCTCTGCATCACGCATCCAGGCCGTCATGGTCGCCAACGCGGCTGCCGTCGCTGCCGGTGTCCACGCGGGTCAGGACCTAGGCAAGGTCCTCGGCCTGATCGGTGGCAAGGGCGGCGGAAAGTCCGATGCGGGGCAGGGTGGGGGCGGTGACGTCGAGCGCCTCGACGGTGCCTTGGCAACGTTTGCGGAGCAACTGGCCGACAGACTGGCGGCTGCAAGGGCCTGACGAACCGACGCGCAAGGGCCGGGAGACATCGTCCCCCCGGCCCTTGGCGCGTGACGGAAGGCTACAGGTTGCCGCGCGCAGCCTGGTCGCGTTCGATCGACTCGAAGAGCGCCTTGAAGTTGCCTTTGCCGAAGGACGTCGATCCCCGGCGCTGGATGATCTCGAAGAACAGGGTCGGCCGGTCTTCGACGGGCTTGGTGAACAACTGCAGCATGTAGCCCTTGTCATCGCGATCCACCAAGATACCCATGGCCTTGAGCTCTTCGACGTCCTCGGCGACGCCGGGCAGGCGGTCGGCAATGGCGTTGTAGTAGCTGTCCGGGGTGTACTGGAAAGCGACACCGTTCCCGCGCAGGGTCCGTACGGTCGCGACGATGTCGTCCGTCGCAAGCGCGATGTGCTGGACGCCAGGACCTTGGTAGAAGTCGAGGTACTCCTGGATCTGGGAACGACGACGACCCTCGGCGGGCTCGTTGATGGGCATCTTGATGCGCTCGTTGTGGTTGGCCACGACCACCGACCGCAAGGCCGAGAACTCGGTGGAGATGTCCTTGTCGTCGAAATTCGCAAAGAACCGGAACCCGAAGACCTTCTCGTAGTGCTGCTGCCAGGCGACCATCCGACCGTCCTCGACATTCGTCACGACATGGTCCACGTAGCGCAGACCGGCATCCATCTGGCCCAGTCCACGCGCGGGCTGGAAACCGGGCAGGAAGGCGCCGGCGTAGCCATCCCGCTGGACCAGGCTGTGGATCGTGTCCCCCGCGGCCGCGATGGCGGCCACGACCACCTCGCCGTCGGCATCGGCACGAACCTCGGGTTCGTGGACCACCGTGGCGCCGCGTGCCACGGCCGTGGCGAACGCCTTGCGGGCATCCGTCACCCAGAGGGCCACGTCCCTGACGCCATCCCCGTGCAGGGCCTGATGCCTGACCACCGGATGGTCGGGGGACAGGCCCGTCGTCAGCACGAACCGGACCTTGCCCTGCTGCAGGACATACGAGGCACGATCACGCAGGCCGGTCTCGGGCCCCGCGTAAGCCACGAGGTCGAACCCGAAGGCCCGCTGGTAATAGTAGGCGGCCTGACGGGCATTGCCGACCCAGAACTCGATATGGTCCGTGCCCATGATCTCGATTTCGGGTGCGGGGCCGGTGCCGGCATTCATCGTGTCCACGAGCGTATCCATGGCCATGATCGTGGCATGGGCACGCAGGCGCGGCAAGGCGGAACAGCCTCGTGGCGGGTATGGTTCCCTTGTTACGGAGGAGTTCGCGCCATGGTCCGTCCCACCCGACAGCGCTTCGCAGCCTCGGCCCTTGCTGCAGGCTTGGTCCTCGCGGGTCTGCCCCTGCCCGCCGAGGCTTGCGGCGGCTTCTTCTGCAGGACGCAGCCGGTCGATCAGGCGGGCGAGAAGATCCTGTTCGTGACGGACGGCGACCACGTCGACGCCACCATCCAGATCCAGTTCACGGGCCAGGCGAAGGACTTTTCGTGGGTCGTGCCGCTGGCCCGCAAGCCCCTGGCCTATGGTGTCAGCTCGGACGAGGTCTTCAGTCTGCTGGGCCGGAACACGATGCCCCGCTACCAGCTGGACTGGAAGCAGGCCGAAGGCAACTGCCCCCTCATGATGGAGGACCGGGCCCAACCGGTGTTCGCGATCGCGCCCAATACGGCCGCGGGCGAATCGGGGTCCGCCGTCACCATCGTGGAGAAGGGCATCGTCGGCAACTACGACTTCACGCTGCTGTCCTCGACCGATGCCGGCGAACTGGAGCAGTGGCTCAAGGACAACGGCTACAACGTGCCGGCCGACTTCGACGACAAGGCCCGGACCTATATCGACGGCAAGTTCGTCTTCCTCGCGCTCAAGCTGCTGGAAGGCAAGACCACAGGCGACCTGCAGCCCATCCGCCTGAAGCTCGACGAGCAGAACCCGTGCGTGCCTATCCGCCTGACCGCGATTGCAGCCCAACCGGACATGCCGATCATCCTGTATGCCTTCGGGCCCGGCCGCGCCATACCGCGTAACTACCGCCACGTTCGCCTGAATGAGACCTTGCTGGATTGGGTCGGTGCCTCGCCCAACTTTGGCGGTTCCTTCCCCGGCGGAACACCCAGCTTGCCCACGCCCAACTACAACGATGTGGTCAACAAGTCGATGAACGAGGCCGGTGGCCGAGGGTTCGTGACCGAGTTGGCCACCGGCAGTGCGGGCCTCGTGACCCTGCTGGCCAATCGCGCCAGCCAATACAGTCCTGCCGGGATTGCGTCGGCCAAGTCAGCCCGTGCTGCCATCGAGGCCGTCCGGGACCAGGGCTACCCCGTGGGCATCGCGCTGCAGGGCATCATCGACCGTCACCTGAACCCGCAAGCGGCGAGCGAGGCGTGGACCCTGCTCAACAATGGCCGCGGGTTCTTCGGGCCGGTCCCCTTCCCCGGGCCGGATGCCAGCAACGTGGCACCGGATCCGGATCCCGGACTCGACCTTGCCGTGCTGGACGCGGCCTCGTTCTCGGCAGACATCGACGCGATGTTCGCGAAGCCCATGAGGGAAGCGGCGGATCTCGCCGGTCGCGCGCCATGGGTGACGCGGCTCTACACGACCATGTCCGCTGACGAGATGACGGAAGACCCGGTCTTCGGGTTCAACCCCAGGCTGCCTCAGGTCAACAACTTGAGGCGCGCCGAGGCGACCCCCGTCTGCCAGGATATGAACTACAGCATCCGGATCAAGCTCGAGGACGGCACCGTCTTCACGACGCGCTCGGGCAGCCTGCCCCCCATCGCCGAGATTCCGGCGGCGGCTGTCATCGAGATGCTCGACGAGGATGCAGCGACGCCAACCTTGGTCTCCGACCGTGGCCCCGTCATCCGGGCGGCATTGGCCGACTGGCAGGCCGGGAAGACCATCGGCACGACGCCTGCGCTGCCTCTCGGCCCCACCACGCCCGGTGGGACGCCCGGGGGTGCCGGAAACACGGCCTCAGGCGGGGGCGGTGGGCAGGGCGCGACGGTCTCCGGTGCTTCCCCGGCCCTTGCTGCGGTCCCCGGTTGTGCATGCAGCAACCCTGTGCGCACGGCGATGGATACGCGTGCGGCAGACCGGGAGGGTGCTTTCTGGGGGCTGTCCTTCGGGATCGTGGCCGCCATGCGGTTGAGACGGCGGCGTCGGCAGCGTTAGGCGGCTGCCTCGCCAACGGGCCTTCCTCTGGAGGTGGGGCATCCCCCCGTCAGCCCCCTAAGGGGAGGCACATATGGCGAACACGCCGGCGTGCTGCGGATGTCGCCCGGGCAGGCTGCGGTGGCGGGCGAGGGTGAGTGGGCTGCGCGTGGTCGCAGGAAGGGGCACACCCAAGAGCTGTGGCGTGCTTGTACGAACCTTGAGGTCGCCTATGCCAACTCGAGAGCAGCCGGGTCCGAATCTCTGAGTCTCCAGCCAACATCTTTTTGCACAAGGGGCCAATCTGCCTGCATCTCGAACTGGGTGTAATTGGGCGTGTTATTGGTTCTGTGTTTCGACCAGAGACCCTTCAGATCACCCCTGAGATCCTGAGCCTGATTGGCCGGATCGATGAGTTCAAGGGCGCATGGCGTGCCCTGAGCACCCTTGCGCCAGAACGCCTGTCCGCCCTGCGCAGGGCGGCAACCATCGAGAGCATCGGCTCGTCCACCCGCATCGAGGGCAGCAATCTCTCCGACAGGGAAGTCGAGATGCTGCTGTCCAACCTGGCCATCCGGTCCTTGGAGACCCGAGATGAACAGGAGGTAGCCGGCTACGCCAAACTGATGGAGTTGGTGTTCACCTCGTGGCGTGAGATCCCGTTCAACGAGAACCATGTCTACCAGTTGCACCAGACCTGCTGCGGCACAGCGAGAAGCACACGCGGCACCGGGGCCGGTACAAGACCAGCTTCAATAACGTGGCCGCCTTCGATGAAAACGCCGTGCCGATCGGCATCGTGTTCGAGACCGCAAGCCTATTCGACACACCGCGGCTGATGGCTGAATGGGTTGCGTGGGTCAATGCGGAACGGGACAAGGCGCAAATGCATCCCCTGCTCATTACGGCCATCTTCGTCGTGGTGTTTCTGGCAATCCACCCCTTCCAGGATGGCAATGGCCGCCTGAGCCGTGTTCTGACGACGCTGCTGCTCCTTCAGGCAGGCTACGCCAATGTGCCCTACAACTCTCTGGAGAACGTCATCGAGTTGAACAATATCGAATAACCCATCGGCACACATCGGGCGATGGATTCGCACGACCTTGTACGGCTCAAGCGGACGTAGGCCCAGTCCGCCTTCAGCTCCTCCCCACCTGCTCCAACGCCCCAATCGCTGATGCCATCCCGTCCCGGGCTCCGTCCAGAACCCATTGGCGCAGGCGTGCCGGCGAGGCATCCGGACGCAGGGTCAGGAGCAATGCCACGATGCCCGTGACGAACGGGGCTGCCGCGGACGTCCCGCCAAAGGGTGAGATGCGGCCCTCGCGCGAGGTGCTGACGACACCTTCTGCAGGCGCCAGCAGCAGATGGCGGGGGCTGCCCTGACTGACGGGCGCGACCCGGCCCCACCTGTCGGCCGCCCCTACGGGAATCAGGCCAGCAAACGCCGGGTCATGGGCCCACGCCCCCGGCCACACGGTGGCACCCCGCGCGGGCCCTGCCGCACAGACCACGGGCACGCCCGCCGCCAGTGCTTCCCGGACGGCACGTCCCAGATCGGCCACGGCAGCAGCTGTCAGGAACTCTTCGCCCTCGACGACGCCAACCGACATGTTGATGACCGAGGCACCCTCCCGCAGGGCCGCCCGGATGCCGGCCGCCATGTGCTCGGCCCGCACATGGCCCGTGCCGTGATGGTTGACCTTGATGGCCAGCAGGCTGACCAGGGGGGCGACACCCGCCGCCTCTCCGAATCGCCAGCCGCGGCTGGCAATCAATCCGGCCACCGCCGTGCCGTGGCCCAGGTCATCCATGTACCGGCCACCGGCCGCCAGGACGTCACATCCTCCGAGCACCTTGCCCTTGAGGTCGGGATGGTTCGCGTCGATGCCCGTGTCCACGACGGCCACCCGCACCCACGGGGCTCCCCGACAGATCGCCCACGCGCGGCGCACGCCCAAGAAACGATGCGGCCACGGCTCGCGGCCCGGCAGCCACGCTTGCAGGGAAGTCGGGATCATCCTTTGACGGCCCCGTCCATCAGGCCCTTCATGAACTGCTTTTGCAGGAACAGGAAGACGATGATGGCCGGCACGATGGCGACGGTCGTGGCCGCCATGAGCAAGGGCCAGTCGGTCGTCTCCCGCATGCTGGCCCTGAAGGCGGCAAGGCCGACGGGCAAGGTCCTCAGGTGGTCGGCGTGCGTGGCCACAAGCGGCCACATGAAGGTGTTCCACGAGGCCAGGAACTGGAAGATGCCCAGCGTGGCAACCGCAGGCGTGGCCGTCGGCAAGGCAACGGTCCAGAAGAAGCGCCACGGTGAGCAGCCGTCGAGACGGGCCGCATCCTCGAGCTCCTTGGGCAGCCCCATGAACCACTGCCGGAACAGGAAGATGCCGAAGGCTCCCGCGAGGTCCGGGATGATGAGGGCCTGATAGGTGTCGACCCATCCCAGCCGGGCCACGAGGGCGAACAAGGGCACGAGATTGACCTGCACGGGCACCATCATCGTCATCAGGACGATGAAGAACAGCACGTCCCGTCCCCGGAACGACATCCGCGCGAAGGCATACCCGGCCATGGCCCCCGTCAGGATCTGGCCCGCCACGGTAAGCACGGCCACCAGCACGCTGTTGCCGAACCAGCGCCACAAGGCACCCTCGCCCATCGCCTTGCGGAAGTTGTCGAGCGTCAGGGGACTGGGCCAGAAGGCAGGGGGATAGGCCATCGCCTGCTCGTAGGTCATCAGCGAGGTCGTGATGAGCAGCAGGAAAGGAGCCGCGCAAAGCAGCGCCCCGATCCAGAGGGTCGTCAGGCCGAGCGCGCGGTTCACGTGTCCTGCTCCTGATGGACCCAGCGCTTGCGCAGCGTCCACTGGACCCACGTCAGGCCCGCGAGCACCGCGAAGAGCATGTAGGCGAGTGCCGAGGCCTTGCCCAGCTTGAAGTAGGTGAAGGCGTTCTGGAAGAGCCAGTAGACGATGACGGTGGTGCTGCGACGCGGGCCCCCGTGGGTCATGATGTAGACGGAATCGAAGGTCTGGAAGGCCCGGATACCCGCGAGGATGCCCACCAGCAGGACTGTCGGACCCAGCAGGGGCAGCGTCACATGCCAGAAACGGCGCCAGCCCGTCGCACCATCGACCTCAGCCGACTCGAGCACCTCGCCCGGCAGGGCCTGCAGGCCGGCCAGGAACAGCACCACGTTGGTCCCGAGGCTCTTCCAGACGCTCATCACCACGAGGGCCGGCAACGCCGTCGCCGGATCCGAAAGCCAGTGCACCGGCTCGCCTCCGAACCAGCGCAGCACCTCGTTCAAGGCCCCCCCCCGCGGGTCGAAGATCCACTCCCAGACGATGCTGACGGCTACCATGGACGTGACCACCGGCAGGAAGTAAGCCGTCCTGAAGAATCCCAGACCGCGCAACTTCTGGTTGAGCGCCAGGGCCAAGGCCAGGGCCAGAACCAGATCGAGGACCAGGTAGAGCACGACGAAGAGCAACGTGTTGGCGACGACCTTGGGAAAGACCGGATCCGCCAGCAAGGACGTGTAGTTGTCGAGTCCGACCCACTTCGGTGCTCCCAGCAGGTCCCAGTCGGTGAAGCCAATCAGGAACGAGGCCAGCGTCGGCAACAGGCTGAATACACCGATGATGAACAAGGCCGGCGAGGCAAGCAAGAGGCCCCAGATACGCTCGGACCGGAGCGGATGACGAACAGGCTGCATGGAGTTCACCGCACCTCGGCCAGCAAGGCATCCACCCGCTTGATGACCGGCGGCAAGGCCTCGTCGAGAGACTCTTCGCCCGTCCACATCGGCCCCAGGCCGTCGATGAGCTCCCAGGTAATCTCGTCGTAGGCCGGAGGCACGCGTGTCGGTCGCCCCTTGGCGATGACATCGAGGAAGACCCTGCTGCCTGCCGGGGAGCCGGACAGGAAGGCCGGCCCATAGGCGACGTCGGGGCGTGAGGGCACGATCAGGCCCGACCGCGTGAACGCCTCGATGCTCTCGCGGCTGGCCAGGTGGCGAATCAGCTTCCAGGCGGCTTCCGGCTGACGGGTGCGCGCCGACATCGCCCAGCCCGAGGCATCGGTATCGACGACACTGCCCGCGGGACCCGCAGGAAAGGTCGTGACATCCCAGTTGAACTTGATCTTCCGCCGGTAGCCCGGCACGGCCCAGCGGCCGTAGACGAACATCGCCAGCTTGCCCGTTGCGAACAATTGCGTCATCCGGGCATTGCCCGTGTCCTTGTCGGACGGGGCCACGTGCTGCCTGTGACGCAGGTCGAGGTAGACCTGAAGGCCCTCGCGGGCTGCCGGGTCCCCGAGTGTGCAGCGGGTCATCGACGCGTCCACGATATCGCCGCCGTGCGACCACACCCAGGGCGTCCAGATGAGCGGATTGGGCTGGAAGCCGATGGCCCACCGCTTGCCGGGCACCGTCAGCTTCGGGGCGATACGCTGGAGATCGGCCATCGTCCAGCCGGGCTTGGGATAGGGCACACCCGCCTCATCGAAGAGGTCCTTGTTGTAGAAAACGACCAGGTTGGAGAGGTCGCGCGGCAGTCCGTGGAGCGTGCCCTTCCAACGCATGGCATCGAGGACCTGAGGGAAGAAGTCCCGCTCCCGCAGTTGGCCGTCCTTGGCCAGACGCAGTGCGAGGTCCGCCAGCACGCCCTTTCGGGCGAACCCCGGCAGTGCCTCGTTCGACATGAACATCACGTCCGGGACCGTGCCGCCGACCACCATCAGGCGCAACTTGTGGGCATACTCATCGGGGATGTGGATGAGTTCGACCGGGACCCCTTCCTTGCGGGTGAAGGCCTCGAGGATCGGCCGCAGCGTGGCGATTTCGTCGAGGGATCCCCAAGTACTGAACCGCAGCGCCGTGCTGTGGGCAGGAGCGCACGCGACCAGAACGGCCGCCATGAGGCTCGTCAGGGCGAGCAAGGCGCGCGATCGGGCGGGACGGGGCATGGCGAGCCCATGGTAGCATCCGTCTCCCGCCACGCGGCGGATAGCCCACCCGGTACGGAACATCGGGCTATCGCCTTGGAGGCGTGGTCAGGCATCTGGCCGTTGCCCGAGGCCCCGATGCCCATGGCATACGCAGGCGCTCCGGCCGGCGGCGGCGAACGCATCCGCTTCGACGCCAGGGCTTCGGAGGGACCGTTACTGGCGTGGCTCGAGGTCGAAACCTTGCCTGGAGGTGATGCCGCACTCCGGATGCTGGCAGCCCAGATGGACGACACCCGTGGGCGTCCGGCACTGGACCGGGTGTGGCATGAGGCGCGCCGGTGGCTGGAGCAGTCCGGAGCACGAAGGGTGTGGTCCGGAGGGGGCCTGGCCCATCTCTGGCCCGGCTTGCCGGCTGCGCACTGCGCCCTTTCCGATTGGCTCCTGGACCAGGGCTTCGCGGATGCCGGAGAGACATGGGACATGGTTACGGACGATTTGCAGGTCGCGCGATGGTCGCCCGCGAGGCCGACCCCGGAGGTAACGTGGGCTGTGGCCGACGCTGCCGATGCCGCGATGGCCATCGCGTGGCTGGAAGCCCAGTTTCCCGGTCGTTGGCCGCTTGAGGCGGCCGATACCCTCGCGGGCAGGTGGCCCGGCAGCCGGCTGCTGCTCGGACGCTCGGACGGGCAGCCCGTGGCCTTCGGTTTGCTGCATCTGCCGGGTGCCGACTGGACGTGGCGTTGGCAGGGGGCCTTGAAGCATCCCGCGGCCATGGGCCCCCTCGGGGTAGACCGAGCCTGGCGGGGCAAGGGTCTCGGTTACGCCCTGATGGACACGGGCCTCGACATGCTGCGGTCCGAAGACGCCCGCGCGACGGTCATCGACTGGACCACCCTCACGGCCTTCTATGGTGCCTTCGGATTCTCGCCCAGGTGGCGATGGTCCAGGCGCGCGCTGGTCCTGCGACCGTGATTCCCGTGAGGCCCGCCCGCTTCGCCACCCGGCCCGATGCCTTCATCCGGGGCTGCTTTCCGGATCTCGCGAAAGCCACACCCGCAGGAGCACCCAGGCGACTGGCCAACAGCCACGTCTGGCGCTGGCGCTCTCCGGCATGCGGCATGGTCTTCGTGAAGTGGCGACCGCTTGGCGCGGTGGGCCCTACTGGTCGCGACGGAGCGCACCATGCTGCCGACCACCTGCGGGAGAGGGGCTTGCCCATCCCGCGGTCCTTGGCCGGCCTCGACGGCGCGCCGTGGGCAGAGGGCAGCGGGTTGCTCCTCGATGCCTGGGTGGCCGGCACCGGCGAGGACCCCTATGCCGACAGGAATCCCTTCGCCCCCCTGGTGCATGCCGCCCATGCCCTGGCCTTGGGCAAGATGCTCGGAGAGGTCGCCCACCATCGTCCCACCAAGGCAGCCCATCGTCCGGTCGCCGAGCCGGGCGTCTGGGCCGACACGTCCTGGCTGGCAGGTGACGCAAGCGTGGTCGGCCCCGTTCCCGATGGCCTTCCTCACTTGCGGGCAGCGTGGGCCGAGGCGCGTCCCCTGGTGCAAACGTTGCTGGCCGACCACCCCTGGCCCGGCGGCCCGGAGTGCTGGCATCACGGCGACCCCCTGCCGCGCAACATGCTGTTTGCCGCCGGGGCCGTCAGCTGCCTGTTTGACTTCGAAGGCTGGACGACGGGGCCCGAGGGGCTCGATCTGGCCCTGGCCGTGGCGGCCCTGGCCTTCCCTTGGCCGGTCCTGACCGCAGGTGGGGATCCCAGGCCGGAAGTCGCCCGCCTGCTCATCGAGGGCTGGTCGGCAACCCGGGCCCGGCCTGATGCCGGCGCCTTGGTCCCGATGGTCGTTTTGGGGCGCGTGGGCGGGGCCTTTAGAAGAGCCCGGCAGATGGCACAGTTCGGCCGCATCGCGGACGGCTTGCCTTTCCTCAGCGGGAGCCTCGCGATGCTTCGCTGGTGGACAGGCCCTGAAGGCCGCAATTGGCGAGGGCGACTCGCGTGATCATCCTGCTGCACAAGCCGTGGGGCACGCTTTGTCAGTTTTCCGGGGGGGATGGCAGGCTCACCCTTGCCGACCACGTCCCGGTACCTGAGGTCTATCCCGCAGGACGCCTCGATCAGGACTCGGAAGGCCTGCTCGTCCTGACGGACGAGCCGTGGTTCGCCCACCGCCTGACCCATCCCCGCCATGGCCACCTCAAGCGCTATCAGGCCCAGGTCGAGGGCGAGATTGCCGCGTCAGCCATCCGGCAGTTTGCGGACGGCATCCTTCTCGACGGCACACCGACCCGAGCGGCGACGCTTGCGATCATCGACCCCCAGCCCGTCTGGCACCCTCGGGAAAAGCCGATTCGTTTCCGCCGCAACGTTCCGACCACTTGGGTCGAGGTGAGCCTGCGCGAGGGCCGCAACCGGCAGGTCCGGAGAATGCTTGCGGCCGTCGGCCTGCCTTGCCTGCGGTTGATCCGGGTCGAGGTCGCGGGCCTTCATCTGGGAACGCTCGAGCCCGGAGCCTTCCGGCGGCTCGACGGGCAAGAGGTCCGGGCGCTCAAGACGCGCCTCAGGACCTGATTGACCCTTCGTCTACCACGTGCTAGCTTTCGGCCGAGGGGCCACGATGCCGTGGAGGTGACCCGTGACCAAGTCGGACACCGTATCGGGCTTCAGGGCCTCGGACTGGTCTTCGCTGGGAGCCATGGTCTCCGGGGGGTCGGCCATCGACCTGCCGCGGCTCGATCTTCCGGATGAAGCGGCGGCCAAGGCCTTCCTCGCGGGCTATGGCCTGGACCCCGACAATGATGGGGATCGCGCCGAGTTGGCTCGGATCCTGCCCCTTTCCCGGCAGTTCATGGCAGAGGTCCTCCTGCCGTGGCGCGGCCTGGATGGCCTGCCCGCCGAGTTACCCGATCGCCCCGTGGCCTTGCTCTTGTCGGCCAGCAGGCTGACCGACCCCATGCGTTTCTGGTCCTGCTCGGTCTTGCGCGTCGCCCACGCCGTGGCCCATGCCCTCTTCCTGCCGGGTCGCGACAAGGTGACGGATGCCCTCGCTCAGGTCGAGGGCCGGTTCCGCGAGCATCTCCGGGAAGAATCAGGCCAGACCTGGCTGGGCGGGATTCCCTTGGACGCCATCTGGTTCAAGTCGGGCAAGCCCTGGAACAGCCTGCTGCTCAAGCTGCTGTGCAAGAAGGACAACGTCGCCGAGGAGATCTACGACCACCTGGGCGTTCGCATCGTGACCCGCACCAAGGTTGAGGCCCTGGAGGTCGTGCGCTTCCTCAGGGACCACCACGTCGTGCCGTTCCCCAATGTCAAGCCCAGCCGCAGTCACAACTCGCTGATCGACCTCGATGGCCTCGAACTGCATCAAGCTGCCCTCTGGCATGACCTCGAGGCCGGCCACATCGACCTCGAGACCTTCGACCACAGGCTCCGGGCCTACGCGCAAGCGCCCGACCTGCCCCCGGCACGTCGGCGCAACCCCTTCTCGGATGCCGATCGCCGGGCCATCCAGTTCACGGCGAGGTTGCTTGTCCGTCGGGAAAACGACGGGCGAGTCGAGCGATTCTTCTTTCCGTTCGAGGTCCAGATCATGGACGTGCAGTCGTGGGAGGAAAGCCAGAAAGGACGCGCCAGCCACGAGGAGTATCGCGAGCGCCAGCGCGAGGACGCGAGGCGTCGGGTCTTTCCCTGGGCGAAGGCCCTAGGCCCTGAGGACATCCCGGGTGATGGTGCCGCCACCGAGCACCAGATCCCCGTCGTGGAACACGGCGTACTGCCCGGGCGCCACGCCGGGAATCGCGGCCTCGAGCTCAACCCTCCCGCCTGAACCGGAGAGCACGAGCGTGGCGGCGTGCAGGTCCCCACCGTGCCGGATGCGGACCGACAACGACACCACTCCAGCCGGCTCGGTCACGGAAACCCAGCGCACGTCCTCCACGCCAAAGCCCCGCACGAGCGTCTGTTCGCGCGTACCGACGACAAGACGGCCCTCGGCCGGCAAGACATCCAGGACGTAGAGCGGCGTGGGTGCCGCGACGCCGAGCCCCTTGCGCTGCCCCACGGTATAGTGCGTCGTCCCCTTGTGCGCGCCCAAGACCTGGCCCGAGAGATCGACGATGGGACCGGGACGCTCATGCTCGGGCAGGTGCCGCGCCAGGAAGCCGGACAGGTCCTGCGACGTGAAGCACAGGTCTTGGCTGTCGGGCTTGTCCGCGACGTCGAGGCCCAGCGCCTTGGCTTCCCGGCGGGTCTCCTCCTTGGTCATCGACCCGAGCGGCGTGATCAGGCGGGAAAGCTGGTCCTGCGATAGGCGCCACAGCATGTAGGCCTGGTCCTTGCGGGGGTCGACGCCCGAGCGCAACTGCCAGCGTCCGGTCACGGGGTCCTGAGCGACCCGGGCATAGTGGCCGGTGGCCAGGTATTCGGCACCCGTCTCGGCACGCGCGGCCTGCCACATGTGGTCGAACTTGAGCCGCTCGTTGCACGTCGGACAAGGATTGGGCGTCCGGCCGTCGGCATAGGTCTCGAGGAAGGGGTCCACGACCTCGGCCTTGAACTGTTCCATCAGGTCAAGCTTGAGATGCTGGATGCCCAGGCGCGACGCCAATGCCGAGGCGTCCGCGATGGCCTCGGCGCCACAGCACGACGAATCGGGCCAGATGACCATGGTCACGCCCACGACCTCATGACCCTCGGCCACGAGCCGGGCAGCGGCCAAGGAGCTGTCGACCCCGCCGCTGAGACCTACCGCGATGCGCATCTGGTGAACCATGGCACGGGGCAAACATGGCGGACCCCGCTAGAATGGCATGGTACCAGAGCTCGGGGCCGATCCGGCCGGGAGGCGGACGTGACCACGGACCATCCAGAAGAACCCTCGGCCCCGGAAACATCCAGGCGCGATGCGGATGCCTTTCCGGCACTGCGTCGGGCCGTCTTCGACCTGGAATGGAAAGTTCGTCGCGAAGCTTCCCAGACGGCGGACAGGATGGCTGAGCTGCTGCAGGAGGTCTTGCTGACCACGGCGTGGGGTGCTGCTTCCATGGCCGATGGCCTGAGCCCCGTGCTTGTCGACCTGCGCGATCGCCTGGCCAACCTCGAGGAGTTGGCCCATGGTCCCGAGGGTTTGGCCCACGAGACTGTCCAGCGTCTGGGGGCGCGCATCGACGCCGCCGAGAGCCTGGCTGCCGAGGCCATCGGCCAGCGCCCGGAGATCGAGCAGACGATGGCCGAGGCACTTGTGCCGCTTGTCGAGGCAGCTGAAGCGGCCGAGGCGGATCGCCGGGTGCTTGGGCAGGTTGCCGAAGCCGTCACCCGCATCGAGGATGAAGAGACCGGGTTGCCCGCCTTGCTGCGAACGGTCGCTGCCTTCGAGGCCGAAAACGCCCGCCGCGAGGACGCGCTGCGCATCCTGGCCAACGACACGGGCAACCGCGTCCAGGCGATGGAAGACCGCTTGGCGCGCTGGGACACCACCCTCACAGGCGCCAAGGAGGTCCTCCTGACGCTCCCCGAGAAGCTGGAGCAGTTGGCTCGGGTCACGGATCGCCTCGATGCCCTGGAACGAGCCGATCGCTTGCGTCAGGACGCGATGAAGCGTCTGGACGAGCGGATGCGGGAGTGGTCTTCGGCCATGGACGAGCGCCTTGCATCCCTGCTGGACCTCGTGGCTGCCTTGCGTGAGGAGGTCGACGACAGCGTACGCTCCGGCCAGTTGGCGGCGCTCTCGGCCGGCCTTGGCCAGCAGCAGGTAGGGCTCAAGGACCTCAAGGAGACCTTCCAGACCTGGCGCCTCGCGCAGGATGCCATCCAATCCGCAGGAGCCGCCGGAGCAGCCCAGGACGAAGCCCTCGCCAGGTTGCAGGCCGAGACGAAGCAGCAGGCGGCACGGCTGGCCAAGAGGCTGGACGCCATCGAGCGGCATCTCTCGGGAACGGCGGCAGCCCGGCAGGCACCCCCGGCATGAAGCCGATTGTCTACTCGGGCCCTGTCTTCGGCCATCATCCGACACCGGAGCATCACCCCGAGCATGCCGGGCGCTGGACGCGCCTGTACGAAGTGCTCGAGCGGCATCCCGGCATCATCCTGAAGGATCCTGTCGAGACGGGGTTGGAAGCCGTCCGGGAGGTCCACGACGCCACGTACCTGAGCGATTTGGCCGCCCTCTGCAACGCAGGCGGCGGGTCGATGGACGCCGATACTTGGGTGGGTCCCCGAAGCCTAGAGGTCGCCATGGCCGCATCGGGCTCAGCTCTGGATGCGCTTGACCACGTCCTTGAGGGGACACCGGCCTTCATCGCTGGGCGTCCGCCCGGCCACCACGCCGGCAGGGCCCGGGCAATGGGCTTTTGCCTGATCAACCATGTCGCCGTTGCTGCGCGCGCGGCCATTGATAGGGGTGCACGGCGGATCGCCATCGTGGACTGGGATGTCCACCACGGCAACGGCACGCAGGATCTTGTCAGCGCGTGGCCCGAAGTCAGCTTCCTGTCGTTGCATCAGGACGGCCACTGGCCCGGCACGGGCCCGACCGGGGACGTGGACGGCGGCCGCTTGCGCAACCTTGGCATACCTTCCCGTACCGGACACGAGGCCTATCTCGAGGTCGTCCGGCGTCTGGTGCTGCCTTGGCTGACGCGCCAGACCCCCGAGATCGTGCTGGTCTCGGCGGGCTACGATGCCCACCATGAGGACCCGCTCGGCCGACTCTCGCTCGAGGCGCGAACCTATCACCAGTTCGCCGCCATGCTGGCCTCATGGTGCCGTGACAGAACGGGTACCGTCCCCCTTCTGGCCGTGCTCGAGGGCGGCTACGCCCCTGAAGCCCTCGCGCGATCGGTGCTGGCCACGCTTGATGGCCTTGGCGGCACCGAGCCGGACAGGCTGCCAGACATGGAGGAGCCGAGGTTCATGCTTTCGCAGGACAGCTTCCTCGCACTGACGCGGTCGTGGCGAACGGCTTTCCCCGAGCCGTGGCTCAGTGCGGCCGGCTCAGGTAACGGCGGGCAAGGTCCTGACGATGGCGCCGATCTGGCGCCAGCCCCCCCATCCCCTCCTCCCCGAGCAATGCCATCAGATTGGCCACCAGCACGGGATGATCAGGCTCAAGCAGCAGGGCACGACGCAGCGCCGCCTCAGCCCACTCCCGGCGACCACTACGGTGGTGGCTGACGGCAATATTGTTGTGGGGCCGGATGTCCCGGCCTGCGAGGTCGACAAGGACCGAAAAGGCCGCGACGGCTTGATCCGCCTCACCCAGGTCCAGATGCAGGACGCCCAGCAGATTCCAGGCCGGCGCGAGCTCCGGCGCGGTCTGGAGCAGGTCCATCGTCAGGTCCCGGGCCGCAAGCGTCGTACCCGCGGCAGCAAGTGACCACGCCTCATCGAAGCGGCCGTGGCAAACGGATTCGGGTACGTGGACCTTCTTCCACGGCGTGCGCCAGACCCGTTCGACCCGGACCGGCCACGGCCAGTCCAGCAACGACAGGTTTGGGCCATCCTCATCCCTGGACATGGTCGACCCGCGGGCGTCTTGCCATCACCTCGAGACCGATGAGCGTCGTCGCCAAACCGCCTTGGGAGGTTTCCTTGAGCTTCTTGGGCATGGCATCCCCGATTTCCTTCATCGCGGCAATGACCTGGTCCGCAGGAACAAAGCTGCGTATGCCGGCCAAGGCCATTTCTGCGGCGGTCGTGGCGTGAATCGCGAAAATCGCGTTTCGCTTGATGCAGGGTACCTCGACGTAGCCGCCAATCGGATCGCAGACCAGGCCAAGCGTGTTCTTCAGGGCAAGCGCCATGGCGTGGACGGCGACATCGGGCGGTGCGCCGGCCATCTCGGCCATCGCCCCGGCCGCCATGGCCGCCGAGACGCCAACTTCGGCCATGCAGCCACCCTGTGCACCGGAAATGGTCGCCCGGTTGGCCATGACCATCCCCAAGGCGGCTGCGGCGAGCAGGGCCATCACGACCGCCTCGTCCTCACACCCCAGACGCTGCTGGGCACCCCAAAGCGAGGCAGGCAGAATGCCGCTCGAGCCGGCGGTGGGCGCGGCAACGATGCGACGCATGGCCGCGGAGCATTCGTTGACCGCAAGGGCCCGCGCCATGACACCCGCGGCAATGGCATCCGAAAGGACAGGCCGGTGCCCGGCCATCATCTGGCCGGCACCGTGGGACAACCCGCCCATGGTTTTCTGGGGAGCTGCCAGCCCCACTTCCATGGACTGCTTCATGGTGGCCCAGCGGGTCCTCATGGCGGCGAGTACCTCGTCTCGATCGAGTTGCCCGAGGGCCACCTCGTGACGAAGCGCGACCTCGCCCAGGCTGATGTCCTCGGCCTCGGCCAAGGCCACCAGGTCGGCCATCGTGTCGAACCGATAGGTCTTGTTCACGTGGGGACCTCCTTCAGGCCAGCCGGGGCAGGGCGCGGGCCGACACCATCCCCGGTATGGCCCGTGTCGCCGTGACCAGCTCTGGCGGCAGGTCGTGGTCCGCTTCGAGCGTCATGAAGGCGTGGGCGCCGCGGTGGTGCCGGGCCACGCGCATGAAGGCGATGTTGACGGCATACCGGCTCAGTAGCGCACTCACCTCCTGCACCAGGCCGGGGCGATCCTCGTGCACGGTCACGAGCGTGGGGTAATCGCCGGAGATATCGACGTCATAGCCTTGGATGGAGGTAATGCGGACGGCCCCCCCGCCAAGCGAACTGCCCACCATCTCGAGCGCCTCGCCATCGGCGGCGCGCAGCACGAAGCGCACGGAGCACGGATGGACATCCGGTCCGAGGTTGACCGTTCCGAACTTCCAGACAATTCCGGCTTCGCGGGCGTGCTCGAAGGCATCCTTCAGGCGATCGTCCCCTGACGAGAAGCCCAGCAAGCCGGCAACCAGCGCACGGTCCGTGCCATGGCCGGCTCCGGTCTCCGCAAAGGAACCGTGAAGGTCCAGTTCGGCCTCGACCGGCGTTCCACCGAGGAGCGCGCGTGCCAAGCCGCCGAGGCGGGCCGCCCCTGCGGTATGGGAGCTGCTTGGCCCCACCATGATGGGGCCGATGATCGAGAACACGCTGTCGTAGGGTGCCATGCCGCCCATGATAAGGCCTGAGGGCCGCCCAAAGGAAAAGCTGGGGCGATCGGCCGTGCCGACCGCCCCAGTCGTAATCCCGCTACTGAAGAACAGGCGAGACCTGCGGCACGGAAATCTCCGGGGCGAGGCCAAGCAGGACCTGCGCCGTATCCCTGCGCTTGATGGTGACCTTGTCCCGCAGGCCGATGCGGTAGTCCGCGCTTCGCGCCGTGACTTCGTACGACCCTGCTTCCAGACGTCCGACCCTGAACTGGCCCGCGCGGTCGGCCCGGGCACGCCAGAGGCGGCCATTGCCGAACGACCGCACGGTGATCTCGGCCAGCGGCAGGGCCACCATGGTCCGGGCATCGTAGACCTTGCCCGCCAGACGTCCCTTGGACAACAGGTCCCAGATGGCGCCGAAGTCAGGAAGGCGCACGACGCAGGTCGTCAGCAAGCTCTCTCCCTGAAGACGCCCGCGGACGACGACCTTGCGATTGAGGCGCTCGGCAAGCGCCAGGCGGCCCTGCTCGTCACGGGGTGCCAAGGGAAGGGCCACTTCTTTCTTCCACCACAAGGAACCCTTGCGGATCTGCAGGAAGTAGCGACCGTCCTCGTTGGAACGGATGAAGCCTACGCGCGTCATCCGTCGGCCCTGTGGCTCGGATGACGTCGCCTCCGGGGTCAGGACCTCGCCCTGTTCGACGGCCAGATCATTCAGGTCAGCCTCATCGACCTCATCGAGATCGGTCTGGAGGTTGAGCACTTCCATGTTGGTCTCGGGCCCGACCTCGGCGTCACGCGTCCAGAAAGCGGGCTGGATGCCCGCCTGGGTCGCAGAGACCCGCGCAAGCGAGGTCTGCGGCGCGGCCTGGCCGCAGCCAACCAACGCCAGAAGCAGGACGCCTGCAAGACCGCGATGCCATCCACGGGCAGAAAACATCAAAGACCCCCCGGGGCTTCGGACCCCATTGCTGGGGAACTTATCGCCTCGGGGGGCCCCGATCAGGTAAACGCCCGGACAAAAATCCGTTAAAATAAGTCTTAGCGGGCGTTCTGATTGATGAGCTTCATCAGGCGCGACTTGCGGCGCGCAGCCGTGTTCGGATGCATCACGCCCTTGCGGACGGCCACATCGATGGTGCTGACGGCTTCCCGAACCAGCTGCTCGGAAACCGGACCCGACGAATTGTCGAGAACCTGCTCACGGACCTTCCGGAAGCGGGTCTTCACCTCGGACTTCACGGCGACGTTGCGCTTGCGGTTGCGTTCGGCAGTCTCGGCCCGCTTGATGGCCGACTTGGTCCGCTTGGCCAAGGGAAACTCCTCAATGAAAATAAAAAGTAGAACCTAAACAAAACATTACCAGACAGCCAAGCGGGTCGCAAGTCCCGGCCTCCTTGCTCGGTCGGCTCCCCGTACCAGGCGCGACACCTCTGGACAATATCGCAATATTATTACAATTGTATCCGACATGAATATTAGCGATGCTCGCCTGCCCGTCACGGTTCTCTCCGGCTTCTTGGGCGCAGGCAAAACCACCCTGCTCAACCACATCCTAACCAATCGGGAAGGTCGCCGAATCGCCGTCATCGTGAATGACATGAGCGAGATCAATATCGATGCGGCCCTTGTCGCGCGGGGTGAGAGCCATCTCTCGCGAACCGAGGAACGGCTCGTCGAGATGTCGAATGGCTGTATCTGCTGCACCTTGCGTGAAGACCTGCTGATCGAGGTGGCGGCATTGGCGCGGGAGGGCAGGTACGATGCGCTGGTCATCGAGTCCACGGGCATCTCCGAACCGATGCCTGTGGCAGAGACCTTTACCTTCACGGATGATTCCGGGGTTTCGCTTGCCGAGATTGCCCGCCTCGACACCATGGTGACGGTGGTGGACGCGACGCGCTTCCTCGAGGACTGGCAGGCAGCCGAAAGCCTTCTCGAGCGGCGCTTGGCCCTCGATGAAAGCGATGAACGGACCGTGACGGACCTGCTTGTCGAGCAGGTCGAGTTTGCAGACGTATTGTTGATAAGCAAGCGGGACTGCATCGGCGACGAAGACGCATCACGACTGGAATCCCTGCTGCGCCAGTTGAACCCTGACGCGCACATATCGTGGATGGAACACGGCCAGGTGGCCTTGGGGCTCGTGCTCGACACGGGCAGGTTCAGCATGGAACGGGCCGCCGCGGCACCCGGCTGGCTCAAGGTCATGCGCGGTGAAGAGATGCCCGAAACGGCCGAGTACGGTATCTCGAGCTTTGCCTGGCAAGCCCGTCGACCGTTTCATCCCGCCCGCCTGCAAGTCATCTTCGAAGATGCGGCATTCTGGGGAGATGTCTTGAGGTCCAAAGGCTTTCTCTGGATCGCCAGTCGCATGGACACGACAGGCCTGTGGTCGCAGGCAGGAGGAACGGCCAACTGCTCTGCTGCCGGCACGTGGTTTGCAGCCACGCCTGCCGAGGAGTGGCCAGAAGCGCCGGACATCCGGGAATACATCGCCAAGGCCTGGGCAGAGCCATGGGGTGACCGCCGGCAGGAGCTGGTCTTCATCGGCTGCGATATGAACGAAGCGGACATGATCAGCCGGCTGGAGGCGGCGCTGCTCGATGACGCAGAGCTCGCCCTGGGACCAGACACTTGGGCGACATGGGCCGATGACCTGCCGCCGTGGATGCCCGATTCGGCAGGCGTCGAGGATGAGGTGTGACGCCCGTGCTGACGCAGCCATCGTGGCGGCGCGTTTCGGACGTTGCGGCAGCCGTGGCCGTCTTCCGGGCGGACATCAACGTCGTGGTCGTGCCGGCTCCCTTGACCGAAGCCATTGTAGCCGAGGCACTGGCGATCAGAGACCGGCCGGGCTGCGCCACTATGGACGTCGTGGAGTGGGGCAATCGGACGATCGAGGCCCCGCGAGTCCTCGCCGAATGGCCCGCTCTGGGACGTGATCTTGACCAGTGGCTCGAACTGCTGCACGACCTGACCGGTTGCCCGGCCATTGGCGTCCGCCTCGAACGGGCGACGTCCGCGATGTGTCCGCGCTTCCACGTAGACCGCGTCACGCTCCGGCTGGTACGAACCTACGCCGGGCTCGGCACGGAATGGCTCGACGAAAAAGATGTCCTCCGGGACCTACTCGGCCACCCCGGGGCGGACGCTGGCAGGGACGGTGGCATGAAACCCGGCGGAAGTCTATTGCGGGCCAAGCCGGGCGATGTCGTCCTGCTCAAGGGAGAAGCTTGGCCGGGCCAGAATGGCCGGGGTGCGGTCCATCGCTCCCCGAGTGCCACGCCGGATGCGCCTCGCGTTATCCTGACGCTGGACGCCCTCGCCTGAGACCCGGCCTAGGCGAGGACAAGCGCCCCATGATCGTCGCAGTGCGCCCCATGGGGATGATGCAGACCAGATAGTCCGTATGGTCGCCGTGGGGAACTGTCTCATGGCCGCAAGCCTCGCCGTGCACGTGGACAGCCTCGTGCCCCGGGCACGAGTGGGCCGGCGTGCAAGCCGCAGGGTTGCGGGCATCGACCCCGATCAGGCACTCGTCGAAGTGGCCGTCATGCTCACGGTGCAAGTGGCCGTCGTGCAGGTAGTCGATATGGCCCTCGTGGCGGATGGCGACGTGGCCACAGGCGTCGTCATGGACGTGGTCATGACCGGAATGCGCGTGTTGCATCACGCGACAGGGTCCTCGGAAGCCGGCTCAGTGCGGACGTTCAAGCCGGACGGGCCCCTGCAGGGTCATCGGCCGCTTCTCCTATCGCACGCCCGAGCGTCAAACTTGCGTCCCATCCCCGGCCCGCAAAGCCGCTCCTCAACGCAAGGCCTTGATGCGGTCCCTTGCCTTGCCGGCCTCATCTCCCTCCGGAGCCAGACGCAAATATGCCTGCCACCGCTGACGGGCCTCCACCCTGTCGCCCCGGTCCAAGGCCAGTTCACCAAGATGCCAATGCGCCATCGCCATGGCCGGGTCATCACGCAGGGCCTCCTCGAAGGCCTGGCGCGCCGTCACCCTGTCGCCGTCGGCCAGGGCCGACAGGCCCAGCCTTGCGCGGAACCGGGCTTGCGCAGTCCGGACGCCCTCCTCCGCACCACGGTCCGGCTCGCGACGCGCGTCGCCCCCCCGCGCAAGCGCCTCGGTAGGCTGCTGCAGGCGATGGTCGGCCAGCGGCTGCGAGACCCACTCTCCCGTCCGCTTCATCGTTCCGGATGACGCCATGTCCTGCTTCCCGTCCCGGGGGATCGGACGGCCTTCGACCTCTACGGCCCCCCGCCGCGCTGCCTCGGTTCGCGCCTGAATCGGTAACCTTGCACCGGACTCTGCCTGCATCTCGGGCACGGCACGCGCGTCATCCCCCCCGAGCCGAGACGCCGCCGGCTGCCCGCTGCCGGGCGTCTGGCCGAGTTGCAGGGGCCGGGCACCGTAGGCCTCCCTTGGGGTCACGACCGCCACTCCCGGGTCGGTGGTCGCAGGAGCGGGCCCGTCGCGTCCAAGGAGCGGCTGCATAGGCACGGTACCCGCCGGCACACCAGTCTCGGGTCCCTCGAACCGGGCCGTAAGTCCAGTGGGTCCCACGGCCCTGCCCTGGCCAAGGGCCTCGAGGCGATCCAGCCGACCGGACGCCGCCGGGGCAGGCGTGCCTCCGCCGCCGAGCCATCGCGCCATGCCGGCGATGGCGCCCGGGCGCCGTTGGGCGGTGTCCCGGGTAGCAGGAAAGAACAACCAGGCCGCCAAGGCAGCCAGCAGCACCACAGCCGGAGCAAGGCGCAGCCAGCGTGACCGTCGGGGGCGCCGCAAGACAGAGGCAGCCGCCGGCGGTTCCTCGGCTGGCGGCGGGCTGGGTCGGCGCAAGGGGGGGGGCGGCGGTGGCACCCGGTCCCAGGCGGCCAGACGACGTTCCATCCGCTGTTCGGCAAGGACCGAAGCGAGTTCGACCGGAGCGACGTGACCGACCGAGAGCAACAGATGACCAAGGGGCGATGCCTGGTCGACCTGACGCGCAAGCCCGTCGGCGAGCAGGCCGGGCGCCGTACCCCGCGCAGCCAACAACGTGCCGAGGCGTGGGCCCGGTGGAGCCTCATGCGTCAGCCAACGGACATGGGCTGCAGCGCGGGCGCGCAGGGCGTCGGGCACGCGCAAGCCCGTCCAACCGGCCTCGAGACCGGCCCAGCCCGCCTGATGCCACGCCCGCGCGGCTTCGCCCCACGACGCCAACCCCCATAAGGCCAGGACCAGCCACGGATGAAAGAGCGGATCGCGCCATGCGGGCACCGGGCCCAGAGCCCGGACGTGGGGCGCAACCGCTTCGTCGGCCAGCCCGAGCAACAGGCCAAGGGGTCGCGCATCCGTCAACTGGCGGGCTAGGGCCGCCTTGAGTTCGAGTTGGCTCACCACGCCGGAGGACAACAACCTGCCGCCAAGCCGCAAGGCGGGACCACGCCATGGCCGGATCGCGGCAGCCGGGATGCCCCATGCCTCGAGCCACGCATCAGCATCAAGCTCACCCCGGCGGACGGCACGCGCCGGGTCCTCCGGCCACGCCCTGCCGCCTCCCGGACGGCCCAACAGGTCATGGCAACGGGCAAGGGACAGACCAAGCCCATCGGGCCAACCTGCAGGCTGTTCCTGCTCAGGCGCAAGGACCAGCCACGGACGACCCGCCATCGGCACCTTTGACCACCCCGGCTCCGGACCCTCGGCGCCCGCCCGGCCTACCCACGTCCCGGGCACGGGCAGCCAGGCACCCTCGGGGGCAAGGACCTCCAGCCCGCTCTCTCCGGTCCGCCACTGGTCCATCGGGGTACGGAACGCCAGCCGCCCGCCCAGACGCTCGGCCAACTCGAGCCAGCGCACCAAGGGAAGGGCCTCTGCCGCCATCGTTTCTCCATGCTTGCCCGGCCGCCGCGCAGGATGGGAAGGGTGCCATCCGTGTATAACACGGAGAGATGGACGAGAGTCAGGAGGCCTTCCAAGCAGGCGTCAACGAGTTCCAGGCAGGGAACCATGACGCCGCCCTCGCGGCCTTTGCACAGGTGGGCAAGGAGCATCGCAAGCTCCAGGCCCAGGCCTTGACCTACATCGGCCGAATCCAGAGCTCCCGCGGAGCCTACGCCGACGCGGAGGCCTCGCTGCGCAGGTCGCTGTCCCTGCAGACGCGCATCGACCCCCAGAGCCTGTTTCACCTTGGCGAGGTCTACTTCCACGCCCGCCGCTGGTCAGATGCCGAAAAGTACCTGCAGGAGACCATCGCCCTCGAGCCGAAGTATACGGATGCCTACATCCGGCTCGGCATGGTCTTCCGCGAGACGAAGCGCGCCGAGGATGCCCGCAAGGCCTTCGAGCTGGCGATCGTCAACGACTCGAAGGCCGTCGTCGCCCGCTATCAGCTGGCCTTGATCTGCGCCGAGAAGGAAGACTACAAGCGGGCCCTGAGCCAGTTGCACTTCGTCAAGAGCCTGGCGGAGACCTATGCCCCGGCCTTTGTCCTGCAAGGGGACATCTACCAGCGTCTGGGGGATCACCTGCAAGCCATCGTCGAGTACGTCAAGGTCGTCGAGATGGGGCGCGCCGACGCCAGCCTGTTCTGGCGCCTCGGCCGCTCGTTCATCGCGGTCAAGGACCGGCAGCAGGCCGTGAAGGCCTTCGAGGAAGCCGTCCGCAACGATCGCCAGCTGTGGCCGGCCTGGTTCTATGCGGCACAACTGCGCGAAGACCTCCAGGACCACGCCCGCGCGCTTGCCCATTACCGGAATCTGCTGGGCGTCGAGGAATACAAGGCAGTCGCGCGGGAAGCCATCGACCGGTTGTCCCGCCTGGTGCCGGGCGGTGCCAGCGCGCTGCCCCCGATGGAGCAGGACGCCCCTGCCGTCTTCGATGCCCCGGCCGAGACGACCCGCGTCTCGGCCACGCACACGCTCGAGGCGGTCCAGAAGCAGTTGACGGGTTCCATCGGTCCGCGCCGGACCGCACCGCTCAAGACGACGGGCAACCTCGCCAAGGAACGCTGGGTCGAGGAAGAAGCCGAGAACGCTTCCACCGAGGCGGTCGCGCCGGCCGAGGGCGGCTCCGATTCAACACGCGAAGCCTACGGGGGACCGGACATCATCGATCTGGTTGCGGCAGCCGTTCGGTCGGGAAGCGTGGACGAGGTCTTCAACGTCCTGCGCCACAGCTCCCTCGATGAGATCACAGGTACCCTGCGCTCGCGGGTCGATCCGGTCCTCAAGGCCGTGGATCCGGCACGCATTCGCCAGTCCTTCGCGGATCAACTGGCCAAGCGCAAAGGCTCGGACAAGAAGAAGAAAAAGGGCTGATAGCATGAGCCCATCAGGAGGGCCATGCGATGGGTAGCAAGCACGAGTTCGTCCACTGCCATGTGCACAGCCAGTACTCGTTGCTGGACGGTGCCAGTCGCATCAAGGACCTCGTCGCCAGGGCCGTCGAGACCGAGATGGGCGCGCTGGCCGTCACCGACCACGGCGTCATGTACGGCGCCGTCGAGTTCTACAAGGAGGCCAAGGAGAAGGGCATCAAGCCACTCATCGGCATGGAGGCCTACGTTGCCAACGGTGACAGGCGTGTCCGTGCTGTCCAGGGTCAGGGCAAGGCCTATGGTCACCTGGTCCTCCTTGCCAAGAACGAGGTGGGCTACCAGAACCTGGTCAAGCTCAACACGATCGGCCACCTCGAGGGGTACTACCACAAGCCACGCATCGACGCCGAAGTCCTCGAGGAGTTCCACGAGGGCCTGATCGCCCTCTCGGCCTGCATCGGCGGCCAGGTCCCTGCACTCGTCCTGCAGGGGCGCCACCAGGAGGCCCTCGAAAAGGCCCTCTGGTACAAGGGGGTGTTTGGCGAGGACTTCTACCTCGAGGTTCAGGACCACGGCCTCGCCGAGCAACGGGCCGTCAACCAGGCCTTCCGGGAGTTGTCCGAGAAGACGGGTATCCCCCTCGCCGCGACCAATGATTCGCACTACACCCAACCCGGGGATACCCGGGCGCATGACGCCCTCATCTGCATCGGTACCGGCCGCAGCCTGAACGACACCGCGCGGAAGATGGCCTACGGCCCGGACTTCTACGTGAAGAGCCCGAGGGAGATGGCCGAGGTATTCCACGACATCCCGGAGGCCCTGCGCAACACGCTGGCCATCGCCGAAAAGGTCGACCTCAAGCTGGACATGGGCCGCAACCGCCTGCCGGTCTTCGAGGTCCCGGAAGGCATGACGGCGGAGACGTACTTGGTGGATCTTGCTTCGAAGGGCCTGCGCGACCGCTACGACAAGGTCACGCCCGAGCTTGAATACCGCCTCAGGTTCGAGCTGGACACCATCATCAAGATGGGCTTCCCTGCCTACTTCCTGATCGTCTGGGACTTCATCGCATGGGCCAAGCGGCAAGGAATTCCCGTGGGACCGGGGCGCGGCAGCGCCGCCGGTTCGCTGGTCGCCTACTGCCTCGGCATCACCGAGCTCGACCCCGTCAAGTACAACCTGCTGTTCGAGCGTTTCCTGAACCCCGAGCGCGTATCCATGCCCGACATCGACGTCGACTTCTGCATCGACAGGCGGGGTGAGGTGATCCGTTATGTCCGGGACAAGTACGGCGACCAGCGCGTGGCGCAGATCGTCACCTTCAACACTCTCAAGGCCAAGGCAGCCATCAAGGACGTGGGCCGGGTGATGGGCCTTTCCTTCTCGGAGACCAACGACCTGTGCAAGAAGGTCGGCGATGATCTGGGCGTCACGCTCGACGACGCCAGCAAGGAAGGTAGCGAACTGGCGGGCGTGATGGACCGGGACGAGCGGGTGGCCGAACTGGTGGGCCTCGCCAAGCGGCTCGAGGGTCTCAGCCGCAATACGAGCGTCCACGCGGCAGGCGTCATCATTGCCGAGGATCCGCTGGAACAGCTGGTCCCGCTGACCCGCTTGGACCGGGACAAGGGGGAAGAGGGTGGCCTCGTGACCCAGTACGAGCAGAAGTACCTCGAGATGCTGGGCCTGCTCAAGATGGACTTTCTGGGCCTGCGCAACCTGACGATGATCGGCAGGGCACTGGACCTGGTCAAGCGCAATCATCCGGACCGCTTCCCCGACTTCAGAAACCAGGACTTCACGGACCCGGCCGTCTACGAGTTGTTGCGGCGCGGGGACACCATCGGCGTCTTCCAGGTCGAGAGCGAAGGCATGACCAAGCTCATCCGGCAGTTGCAGCCGACGAACTTCGAAGACATCTCGGCGATCCTGGCCTTGTACCGGCCCGGTCCGCTCCAGAGCGGCTATGTCGACGAGTATGTGGACCGCAGACACGGACGCAAGGCCATCGACTACCCGCATCCGGCCCTGGAACCCATCCTGAAGGACACCTACGGGACGATGGTCTACCAGGAACAGATCATGCAGATTGCTCAGGTGCTGGGCAACTACTCGCTCGGTGGCGCCGACATGCTGCGGCGCGCGATGGGCAAGAAGAAGGCCGAGGAGATGGCGAAGCAACGCGCGACCTTCCTCGAGGGTTGCCGGGCCAACCAGGTCGACGAGACGGTCGCCAACGACATCTTCGACAAGATGACGAAGTTCTCGGAGTACTGCTTCAACCGGGCACATACGGCGGCCTACGCGGTTCTGACCTACCAGACAGCCTACTTGAAGGCTCATTTCCCTCGGGAATACATGGCCGCCCTGCTCTCGAGCTATGCGGGCAACACGGACAAGATTATGGTCACGGTCCACAACTGCCGGCAGATGGGCATTCCCGTGCTGCCGCCCGACGTTTCCTCGAGCGAGGCGGACTTCACGGTCGTCCCCGAGGGAATCCGGTTCGGCCTCGCCTCAATCAAGAATGTCGGCCTGCCCGCCGTCGAGGCCATCCAGCGCGCCCGCGCGCCCAAGCCGGGAGAGCGGTTCGCGGACTACTTCGACTTCCTCGAGGACCTCGACTTCAAGATTGTCAACCGACGCTGCCTCGAGTCACTGATCGAGGCCGGCGCCTGCGACACGCTCGGTGAACCCCGCGCCCATATCCTGGCTCATCTCGAGACGGTCATGAACTGGGCTCAGGCTCAGGCGCGAGGCGGCCATGCGAACCAGGCGTCGCTCTTCGGGGACATGGCCGCCGTCACGGCCCTGCCGCGCCCCGTCCTGGAGCGGGTTCCCCCGGGGGACCCGCAAGAGACGCTTCGCGCCGAGAAGGAACTGGTCGGACTCTACTTGAGCGCCCACCCGCTCGACCACCTGCCCTGCAGGCTCGACTGGCATGTGACGGCCACCGTTGCCGACCTCGCGGGCATGAGCGGGGGCAGGGCGGTGGTGCTGGGTGGCATCCTGCAGAGTTGCCGCCGCATCATCACCAAGAAAGGCGACGCCATGATGGCGGGCAAGATCGAGGACTTCACGGGCACCGTCGACTTCGTCGCCTTTCCCAAGACCTACGCGCGCCTCGAGAGCCTGCTTCTGGAGGATGCCCGGCTTCTGATCCGGGGCAAGTATTCAGGCAGCGAGGATGAGCGGCCCCAAGTCGAGATCGAGGAAGCCACCGAACTCGCCGCCCTGCGCAGCCTGCACCTGTCCATCCCGGCAGGCACGCCCGGCAACCGGATGGTGGTGCTCAAGGACACCCTGCGGCAGTACAAGGGCACGGAACCGGTCATCCTGCACATCGAGGGCAGCGACCGCCAGGTGGTGACGGGGGATGGTTTCTGGGTCCAGCAGTCCGAGGCCCTCGACAAGGCACTGGGTCAACTTGCCGGCCATGCCGGTCACCCGATTACCCATCGCTGGGTCGATCCGAGGCCTCTGCTGTCCTGAGCGGCCTTATCGGGCCGGCTTGCCGACTTCGTCGTCGAAGAAGTCACCCAAGGCCGTAACCAGCGTGCCGGCCGTGATGGCCACCATGCCCGGGACCAGCCCCACGGCAGGCACGAATGCTGCGACGCCGCCGCCCACCTGCAGGGCGTCGCCCGCGACACGAAGCGCGTCGTCCCACTTCCGCACGTTGTCCGTGCCGGAAAAACCCTTCTTGAACCGGTCATAGAGCGTGTAACCCGCAATCCCGACCGAAAGCGCAGGGGTCACCTTGCCCAAGAACACGCCGGCGGGCTTGCCTGCCGCAACAACCTTGGCTGCCTGACGCAGGGTGACGGCATTGAAGAGCGTCGAGAGGCCGGCGCCGATCCCGACACCAACGCGATGACCGCGCCGGACGGAAGCCTGCTCATCCGCAACTGTTGCCGAGAGGGCGACGCGATCCCGGGGAGCCGCGACGGCGGCCGGGACCATCGGGCCCGCCGTGGCCTGCCGAAGCCGAACGGGCACGATACCCTGCTTGTCAACGACGCTGGTTGGCACGATCCGAAATCCCCCGGGTGGCCCCCCCGGGCCATGACGTCTCATCGTCCCCATCACCGCCTCATGTTCTTGTCGCACGGTTAAGTTTTCTTGATTCTTGAACGATAGCCGGCAGAACCCTCGACGGCCTGTGGGGCCGGGTGTAACGTGATGCCGCATGATTCTCATCATCGGCTGCGGCCGTCTCGGGGCGAACTTCGCCCAGCGTAGGGTCGCCCTTGGCGACAAGGTCGCGGTGCTCGACTTCGACGCCCAGAACTTCCATGCGCTTCGCGACCTGCCCGTGCGCACCATGGTGGGCATGGAGATCGACACCGAGGTCCTCGCCCGCGCCGGTATCGCCCAGGCCACGTGCGTGATCATCGTTTCCCGGGACGAGAATACGAACATCATGATCGCCGACATCGCGCGTCAGCACTTTCACACGGACCAGATCATCGTCCGTATCGACAATCCTGAGCTCAGGGCCATCTACGAGGCCGACGGATTCGAGGTCATCAGCCCCATCCACGAGGCGACGCTGTCCCTCGAGGCCAAGCTGGAGGCCATGAAGGGAGGCGGACGTGCAGATCCTGATCGCCGGGGGGGGTAAGGTCGGCCTTCACCTAATCCGGACGCTGCACCAGCGCGGCCACGTGATCGGGCTTGTAGAGCGCGATCCCAGGGTCTGCAAGCAGATCGTCGCCGAGTTCAACGAGATCGTGGTTCGCGTCGGAGATGCCACCAACCCGACGCTGCTTGCCGAAGCCAACCGCATCAAGGCCGACGTGGTCATTGCCGCTTGCGGCCGGGATCAGGACAACTACGCCATCTGCAAGATGGCGCGCAAGCTCTTCGACATTCCGATGTGCGTGGCCCGCGTCAATGACCCACGCAACGAGACACTTTTCAAGCTCGCCGGTGTCGACCACACCATCTCCGTCACGACCATGGTCACAAACGCCATCGAGACCCAGATCATCCCGGCCGAATTGACCACTTTGTTCACGTGGCACGAGCGCATGGCCATGGTCGAGATCGAACTCTCGCCTGAGAGCCCGGTGGTGGGTACCCGCATTCGCAAGCTGGACTTTCCCCCGGGATCCATCCTGGCCGCCATCTGGCGCAACAACGGCCCCCTGATTCCCGACGGCGAGACCGAACTTCGGGCGGGGGACGAGATTTTCGCCGTGACCATGAAGGCGCAACAGGACGAGTTGCGCCGGATGTTGCTGGGGCACTAGATGGCGACAATCACGGCCCCCGCGCGATCCCGGTCGGGTGGCGGGTATCTCAAGTGGTGGTTGGCGGCCGGGCTTGTCGGGGCGGACATCGGCACCTCGGTCTTCTATTCGACGGGCATCCTGCTGCCCCACGTGGGCTTTGCCGCGCCCCTCTTCATCTTGGTCGTCGTCCTGAGCATGTGGCTCTTCAAGGCCACCTACCAGGAAGGCTGCAGCGTGAACCCCGTCAACGGCGGGGCCTACGCCATGGTCTTGGGTTCCATCGGTCGCAGGGCCGCCCTGGGCATCGGGTCGCTGACCCTGCTCTCCTACCTGGCGACCGCTGTCGTGAGCGCACTTTCCGGCGCCTATTATCTGGGGTCACTCTGGGGACACCACCCCTCCAAGGTCTTCGTCGTGCTCGTGGCGGCCATACCCGTCATCGCGTTCGGCCTGCTCAATCTCGTGGGCCTCAAAGAGTCGACGCGTGTCGTCCTGGTCATCGCGGCCTTCCACTTCCTGATGTTGCTGGTCATGGACGCGTGGGGCCTTGGCATGTTGGCGATGCACGGCGTTGACTGGCAGCGTTTCCTGCACGGTGCGGCCGGCTTTCCGGGCCTTGCCGACTTGGCCCCGATGGGCGTCCTGTTGGGCGTTGCAGGAGCCTTCCTGGGCATCACGGGCTTCGAGTCCGCTGCCCAGATCGTCGAGGAACTCGAACGCCCCATACATGAGGCGGTCCGTAAGGTCTACGTGACCATCGTGGCCCTGGTGAGCGTGACCTCGCCCATCTCGGCCTTCCTGGCCCTCGCGCTGGTCCCGACCGACCGCGTCGCGGGGGGCAAGGAGTTTCTGATGTCCGAGCTGGCACGGGTCCAGGGTGGCCAGACACTGGTCGTCCTGCTGGTCATCAACGCCATGTTGACCCTCTTCGCCGCAGTCAACACCGCCTACGCCGGCGCGACGGGCCTGATGACGACCATGAGCCAGCAGGGCAACCTGCCGGAGGTCGTCAGCCGCCGCTGGACGGACAGACATCCTGCCCTCAAGGGCTATCCCTATGTGGCCCTGCCGTTCATGGTTGTCAGCCTGCTGATGATGCTGGCCTTCCCGGGACAGGTCGAAACGCTGGGCGACATCTATGGCCTGGCCTTCCTCGGCGTCATGATTTCCTACTGTGCTGGCGTCGTGCTGACCCGGCTCAACTACCCCAACAAGATCGCCAAGTCGCCCTACCTGAACAAGTGGACCGTGACCATTCGGGGCAGGACGCTTCCCGTCGCGCCCATCCTTGGTGGCCTCTTGCTCCTCGTGGCCGAACTGGTCCTGGTCGTGACCAAGCATGAGGCGCGAAACCTGGGCTCCCAGATTCTGCTGGGGACGATGCTGCTCATGGCCTTGTATCGCCTTGGCAAGGTCGAGGTCCGGATGGTGCAACTGCCTGACCTGCGCCTCGGCATGGGGCAACTGCACCGGGCTGCGGATCTGCCTGTTGGCCTGCCAAGAATCGCCATCTGCATCGCGGCTGTCGAACCGGTGCGCATGGTCAACCTGCTGATCTACCTGCTCAAGCGCCACGCCGAGAACCGCAGCATCGAGCTCGTCATCTTCCATGCCCAGACTGCAGATGAACCGGCGACGCTGTATGAGGCGCTCGAGCGATTCATTTCGCAGCACCTCGAGGAGTTCGACCTCTTCAACAATTACGAGTTCGTCCTGACGGTCAAGGTTCTGCCCGGCAACCTCGTCGAGGTATTGCCCGAGTATCTCAAGAGCCAGCCGGAGGGTTCGTTCGAGGTGGTCTACATCGGGACGGGTCGTGACGTCGATAGCAGCGAAGGCCTGCGTGAGCATCTGTCCAATGAAGTAGGGATCCGGGTCGAGCGGATCAATGAGACGACCGTGCCGACCGGACCGGGTGTCTGGTTCTCGCAGTGGGCCACGGACCGCGCCACTTGGGGCCGGTTCCGGGGAACCGGTGACCTTGGCAGCGACGGCTTCGATCCGGACAGGACGTCCTGACGGCGTCGCCCCCAAGGGCAATGGGCGCCCCGGCCGGTTGGCCGGGACGCCCCGCGATGGTCCCGTCAGGGATCAGTGCTGATGGCCGTCGTGGGCACCATCGGCGCCGTGATGCTCGGCATGGCCACCATGGCCGTCGTGATGCGTCGTCTTGACGATGGCTTCGAAGGCTCCGTGGACGTGGTCGAGTGCCGCCATGAGCGCCTTGTCGCCCTTCTTGGCCGCTGCCTCGAGGTCCTTGACGGAGGTGACGAGGTCGCCACAAGCCTTGATGCAGGCCTTGTCCGTCATCTTGCAGGCCGCAACCTCGGCCGCACGCTTCTGCAGGCCGGGGATGGCCGCCTTGATCGCCTTGGCATCCTTCTTGGGCAGCGCGTCGTGAAACAGCGGGTGCAGCACGTCGTGGAAGGCTTCAAGCGCGTGCTCCATCGGATCGGCGTGCGCCGCATCCTTGGCGCCGTGGGCCGCATCGTGGGTGGCGTGTGCCGCGTCCTTGGCGGCGTGCTCGTGCTGGTTTGCCCAGGCTGCGGGGGCCAGACCCAGGCCCAGGATGGTTGCGGCAAGCGCCATGTGGTTCAGCTTCAAGGTGTGTCTCCTGAGGATATGAAGAAGCGTCTGCGGCCATCGGGGCCATCGTTGCCCCCGGCCGAGGCCATGGTACACCCGGCGCGCCGCCGTGCGCGTGATAGGATGACGCCAGTGGAGGTGTCAGCCGCATGCAAGCCCGTCGCTCGTCTTCCCCTTCGGTCGTTCCCGATGTCGGGGCCGGTTCGGCCAGCCGCCAGCAGCCCGTCGAGTACAAGGTGCTCGACCAGATCCCCGGCCCGCTTGAAGCCGGCCTGAACGCCTTGGGTGAGGAAGGCTGGCAGCTTGTGGCCACGACGCCTGCATTCATCTTCCGCCGGCCAAGGCTCGAGGACGGGGACGGCCTGCGCGCCCGTGTCGGGTTCGCGGCCCCGAAGGGCTGATCCCGCCACTCCATATGGCAGACGGACCGCGGGAGACGCGGCCGCTGGGCGGTACGGGCCCCGTTGGCGGCGATGCCTGGGTATCTTCCCGTTCGGGGCAGACGCCCACTCGGACCGTATCCCCTGCGGACCGCGAGCGATTGCGCCACGAGCGCACGCAGGCCTTGTCCGAAGCCCTTCACGAGGCGACAGATGTCCTCGGTCGCTACGCCCCGGGGCTGTCGGCGCTCGTCGCGCGGGACCTCGACGGCGAGGCCGACCGGGAAAGACGCGTCGCCGTGCACCAGTTCGACGAGGCGCACCGCCTGCTCACGGAGGGCCGGCAGTTGCTTGCATCGCTGGCAAAGCTCTCGCTGGACGAGGCGCTGCTCGCCCTCGATCGCTGTCCGCCGGAACGCCTGCTGGGTGCCCTTCATCCTCTGCACGGCTTCAACGATCACTTCTCCCGCTGGCCGGGCTGTGCGGGCCTTTTCCCCCTGCCTCGCCCGGGTGAGGGCGGAGGGATCGGTACCCGCCGTTTGCGGACGACGGAGGATCTGGCCATGACCGACCCGGAACTCTCGAAACCTGTAGACAAGGGATTCCGGGCGCGTCTGCGCCGCTGGCTGGGATTCTGATCCCCGGGCATCAGACCGCCCCGGTCACCCGGATCCTGCCGGAACCCTGCTCCACGCGGGCAACGACCCAACCCATGGCCCCTCGGGCAGCGAGCCGGGCAAGGTAAGTCTCCGCCTGATCCGGTTCCAGGGCGACCAGCAACCCGCCCGAGGTCTGGGGATCCCCAAGCACTACGGCCACCCTTTCGCGTTCGGGGACATCGATGTCGAGCCGTTCCGCGACCACCGCCAGATTGCGTCGCCCCCCGCCCGTACCGGCCCACTGGTCGAGGACGGCAGGGACCAGGGTCATGACGGGTACCCGGTCCCAACGGACGACGACATCCCGATCCTCACCCCGCAGCATCTCCCGCAGGTGGCCAAGGAAGCCATAGCCCGTCACATCGGTGACGGCACGGACGGCAAGGCCCGACAGGGCTTCGGCAGCGAGACGGTTTGCCGTGCGCATCCACCGCATGGGTTCCTCGAGGTCCGCATCCTCGATCAGGTCCCGCATCCGTGCACCCGTCAGCAGGCCACTGCCGAGCGGCTTGGTAAGCACCAGGACATCGCCAGGCAGGGCTCCCACGTTGCGCCAGATGGCTGCAGGATCGACGACACCCGTGACCGCCATGCCGAAACGCGGGACATCCTCGTCCGTCGTGTGTCCCCCCAGGACCACGACCCCGTGTTCCCTGCACACCTCGAGCGCACCAGCCATGATGTCACCGGCCACGCTCGCGGGAAGGACGTCGAAAGGAAAGCCCAGAAGGTTCAGCGCCGTCCGGGGAACACCGCCCATGGCCCAGATGTCCGACAGCGCATTGGTCGCGGCGATACGCCCGAAATCCGCGGGGTCGTCAACCATCGGCGGGAAAAAGTCGACGGTCTGCACCAAGGCCAGATCGTCCCGGATCAGGTAGACCCCGGCATCATCGGCAGTCGCCATGTCGACAAGGACACGCCTGTCCGTCGGAAAGTCGAGTCGTCCCAGAACCTGGGACAGGACCGAGGGCCCGGCCTTGGCCGCTCAGCCACCGCTGGTGGCAAACCGTGTCAGGCGAATCCGCTCGGCGTCACTGGCCATGCCGCAGTCTAGCACGCACGCGCCGCCAGAAGCCGGTCCAAGGCGGAACGGGCGCAGGCCTCGAGGCCTGCCTCGCGCGCATCGGCGAACAGGTCGGCCCGGACGTGAGGACCATAGGCAAGGACTTGCCAGCCCGCGTCGCGTGCCCGAAGCGCGATCTCGATGGCCCCTGGTTCGAGCAAGTCCGCGACAAGCCACGAACCCGCCTCCGGCGGCTGATGCGCAAGCCCATCGGACCAGCTCACGGAAGTGAGTCCGAGGGCACCCGCCAACGCGTCGATGCGCCCGCGCTCGAAGAGGTCCCGGCAGAGACAGGCAAGCAACGGCATCTCACATCTCCTTGGCCGGGATATCCAGCCAATGCTCGGCCGTCCGCGCCGCATGGCGAGGCCTGACCGGGTCGGGGCACCATCGGACCGGTGGCAGCACGAGGTGGCCCCCGGGCCCGGGCACGGCCTCCCATTGCAGCCGGTGAAGCCCGGCAGCAAGGCCGGGCAATTGGAACTCGAGTTGTCCACCGCCGATGGGGCGCACGGGCAGTTGCCGCGAACCGAGGCGGACGCGGACATCGCCACCGCCGGTCCAACGGGACCAGACCAGTCGGCTCCCCGGCTGCGCACGGCGCGTCACCCAATCCAGCGTCCCCCGGACAGCATCCGGACCGACCACGAGGGCACCATGCCGGAGGCTACCCTCGGGAAGGACGACAGCCGGCCGCCCCCCCCCTGGGGTCTCGACCTGCCAGACGACCGTCGTGCTGCCGGAAGCCCACGCGGGCGCAGCCCCGACCTCGAGGACCTGGGATACGGTCTTCAGGCGACTTGCGGCCAAGACCCAGCGTCGGGCGCCCTTGGACGGCTGCCCGGGCCCGAGCGGCGCGCCATCGAGCCAAAGCGCCGGCGGCGCGGCGGACACGGGCAGCGCCGGTTGCCTGCCCTGCAGGGCAGCAAGGGCCGCCAGGACCGCCGCCGTATGGACCGGTGTCTCCCAGCCGGCTCCGACACGCTGCTGCTCCAGCCAGCGAAAACCGGGCGCCAAGGCGACTGGATCGACCCCCACGTCCAGAAGCGCCTCCAAAGCCTCGGCAGTCGGGATCACCCCTCCCGACCAATGCCAGATCCCGGTGGGCTCTATCTGCCTGCGGGTCCAGAGGCGCCGGGCAGCGAGCGTCGCCCTTTCATGCCCCCAGAGACGCGCGGCCCGCATCATCCGCAGGATATCCTCGTCACGCGCCTGCCTGGGGGGGGGCCACGAGGCCCCGAACCAGGGCGGAGACGGAGCACCGGCCGTGGCCAGCGCCTCAGCGAGCGCCGCGCGCTGCGCGAAGGGGACGGGAACGGCCGTCCGGCGCGGCGTGACGGGGGGCATGGGGCCAAGTGCAGGCTGCAGGGCAAGCCACGCAAGGGCGTCGAGCCATGCCTCGCCGCCCTCGCCTCCGGGCCGCGCGCCGGGCCAGCCGCGAGGCAGGACGACCCATGAAGCACGTCGCTTCAGGCGTGCCAGATGGATACGCGTCGCGGCACGCGCTTCGGCGGACATGTCCCCGGCCCCCCCCAGCGTCTGCAGGGCCGGTGCGAATCCCCCCCACGCATGGGCCGTGGCCACGACCTCGAGTTTGCCCGTCCCTGGAAGGGCATCCGCCGGCATCACGATCTCCACCCTCGAGGCCTTGCCCGGCGGCAGGACGGCACGCCGTCCGAAGCGTCGGTTGTCCGCCACGACAAGCAGGCCCTGCTCCGCGCGCCAAGGCACCAGCAACCCCTCCGCGCGCCACGCCAGAACGTGGCGCCCCGGGGGCAGCGCAGGCAACGCGAGGCTCGACTCGAGACGACTGTACGGCTGCACCGAAAGTGTCCGGCTACGAACCCGGAGGCCTGCGGCAGGCACTTGGCCTTCCAGGGTCACCCGAACGGTGGTCTCTCCCGGATTGAATAACGCCAGCGGTACCTGGAGGCGCTCTCCCTGCCGGCACTGGGCGGGCACGCGGACCGTGACGGACGGTGTCGCTGCGGCCGCGCGTTCGCTGGCGGCACGTTCAGGCGTGGACGGCCGGAACCAACCGGCAGCGGACCATGCCCAAGGGGCGATCGGTTGCGCAACGGATGGCGCTGGCCGGACAAGCAATCGATCCTCGAAGCCCGCGCCACGAAGCCTGAAATCACGGGGCCAAGCGGCAGGCGGACAAGCAAGGCGCCCCTCCACGATGCACACGACACCACTGTCCGGAGTGCCGACGCCGGTCCACCACGCCAAGCCCTCGGACACCGGGACGCCTCGATCTGTCCGGACCCAGTAGCCACCCGGCGCCGGGTAAATGCGCATGTGGCCCGTGGCCCGGGCATCAGGCCCCGAGGGCCATGTGACAGGCACGGCCGGGCCCAACCAATGCGGGGCTCCTGTCGCCCTGCGCAAGGCACGCCCGGTCGGCAGGCCACGAAGGGCCGCGCCGCCCGGAATCCTGCGGGACTGGCTATCCCAGGCCAAGGTGGTGGCCACCTGAGACTGCCAGACCGGAGCCACGGCCACGAGCCAAGCGCTGCCGACCCCCAGCCCGAGCGGAATCAGGGCGGCGAGGCGTCGGATGATCGAAGAGTCAAGCAAGGCGGAGGCCACGGGCGAACCTCCATCATGGTACGGGATAGACGGCCGCCCCGTGCCCCGAGGCCGAAGCCCGAATAGATTAGGGCACGAAGTGTCGGGCTACCCAGCCGCCATGTCGTCCCTTCCGTCGAGGGAAGCACCGTGTCGCCATCGACCCACGTGTCCGAGAAGCCGGCCTCCGCCGCACCTTGCAGGGGCTCCTGCAGGGGCGCCCGGCCGCAGCCGAGGCCCTGGGCGAGCGTCCTGGCATCGACATGGCCCCCTTCCCCCGCGACGAGCCAGACCCGATCCGCGTAAGCGTCGACGGGCCGTCCGTGCGCGTCCCGGCCGGGCAGCAGGATGCGCCAACCCGCGAGTGCGTTGGACGTAAACTCCATCACGGGCCAAGGATAGGCAGCGGGCGGGGGAGCCGCGCCAACACGCTCGACGAGGCGGATCGATGGCAACCTGACAGCCCTGTCGCCGTGCGAAAAACCAAGGTCCGTTTGTATGGCTGGAGCTTGATACCCGGGACACCCGGAGTGGAGGTCCGAACAAAATGAGGGGGATGGCATGCCTGTCGGCTGCGTGAACAATTGCCGCCCCGGGTAGGCAGTGCTAGGATGCCGCCTAGTGGCATCACGCCACACTGCCACCAGTTCATGATCGAGCCATTGCCGCACCGCTACCGGGTGATCACCACGCTCGGCGAAGGTGGCATGGGTGTGGTCTACCGGGCCGAAGACGTCCAAGACGGCCGGGAAGTGGCGGTCAAGGTGTTGTCCGCCCCGGAGGACGACGGCGAGGCCCTGCTGGGATTCCGCCAGGAATTCCGCACGATGTCCCGCTTGCGGCACCCGAATGCCGTCGATGTTTACGACTTTGGTGAGACGCCGTCGGGCAAGGCCTACTACGCGATGGAGGTCATCGAGGGCCAGGGCCTCGACGAGTTGCTTCCCTTGCCGGCGGAGACGGTCCTGGATGTCGTGGTCCAGACCCTGCGGGTCCTGGGGTTCGTCCACAGCCGGGGACAGGTGCATTGCGACATCAAGCCGGAAAACCTCCGATTGAGGCACGACGGCACCCTCAAGCTCATGGACTTCGGCCTGATGGTGGACGTGGGCTCATCGGGGTCGACCATCCGCGGCACCCTCGCCTACATGGCTCCCGAAGTTGCCCGGCGTGGCAAGCTGGACGGCCGCGCGGACCTCTATTCGCTTGGCGCCGTGGCCTACCACCTTCTGACGGGCAAGGTTCCGTTCCCGGGGGACGATCCGGTGGTCGTGCTCAAGGCCCACCAGGACGAGGTACCCCCGCCGCTTCCCGAGGACGGCAGCATCCCGGAGGATCTCGGGCAGCTCGTCGAGCGCCTGCTCCTCAAGGATCCGCGCCACCGGCCCAGTTCGGCGGCCGAAGCCCTTGCGGAGCTCGGCATCCAGACCGCGGAAGAACGCCTGACGCAACTGCTCGGCAGTCCGCTGGTCGGGCGCGCGACTGAAACGGCAGCGCTGCACGGTGCCTTGGCCGCACTTGGGGATGGCCAGTCGACCGTCCTTACGGTGACGGGTGAGCAGGGCATGGGCAAGTCCCGCCTGCTCGACGAGTTCCGCTTCCACGTCCAGCTCGAGGGCGTGACCTATCTGGCAGGCCGTGCGCAAGGGGCCTCGGTCCCCTACGGACCCTTCGGCGACGTTCTGCGCGCCCTGGTACCGGTGGTGCCGGCCGAGGTCCTCGCTCCACACCGCGCCGTGCTGGCACGCCTGATGCCCTCGTTGGCAGGCGATCGCTTGGTCGAGCTCGACCCGGATGAAGAGCAGGTTCGTCTCAGAGCTGCCTTTGCAGACTTGTTGGCCCAGACGGCCAGCCGCGGTGTCGTGGTCGTCCTGGACGATTGGCACGAGGCCGACGACCTGAGTCGCAAGTTGCTAGATTACGTGCTTCGCAAGATGGAAGACGGTCGATCCGTCGTCGTGCTGGCGGGGCAGCGACTCTCCCACACGGAACGGACGCTGGACCTCAAGGCGCTCGAAATGGCGGCCACGGGCGAGATGATGCGGGCCATGCTCGGGACCAACCAGGTCGACGAAAGCTTCGTCTCGTCCTTCCACGACCTCACGGATGGTCATCCACTCTTTGCCGAGGCCTCCCTTCATCTGCTCCTCGAGCAGGACCTGCTCATCCGGAAGGACGGGGCGTGGACGACGCGCGAGCCCCTGACAGCCCGACACCTGCCCAGCAGCGTGCAGGACCTGCTTCGCGGCCAACTGGCCGTCCTTGGTCCCGAGTCCCGGGACCTCCTGCTGGTGATGGCCCTGCTGGGCGAGCCTGTCTCGCTTGGCCTTCTCGCAAGAATCCTCGATCTCGAGGCCGAGCCCTTGCTTGAGCGTGTGGACCCGCTGCGCGCGCAGGGTATCCTCGGCCAGGATGGCGACACGTTGCGCTTCGTCCAAAGCCCCTTCATCCCGATGCTGCGGGAGGAGCACACGGAGGGTGTCGCGAGCTGGCACCAGCGCATTGCCGAAGCGTTGCTGCAGGCGGCGGGCGGTGACCCGGAGCGGGTCAGGGAAGCCCGGCTGGCGGGGCAGATCGCCGACCACTTCCTGAAGGCAGGCAGCGATCCCCGGCGCGCGGCCGTGGCCCTGGTGGCGGGCGAGGAAAACCTGAAGCTATTCGCGCTCAATCAGGCCAAGGATTTCCTGCTGGCGGGTCATGCGCTGCTGGAACCGGGCCATGACGCCATGGCCCTGCGCTTCCTGACAGCCCTCGCCAATGTCGAGCGGTACCAGAACTTGACAGCGGAGGCCCTCGGCCACGCCGGGCTCGCCTTGGTACTGGCCGAGCAGCTGGGCCGTTTTGCCGAGGCAGCGAACCTCGCCACCTCGATGGCCTTGCTGCACCAGATTCGTACGGAATACGACGACGCGCTGGCCCTTGTGGCGCGTGCCGAGGCGCTGGCCCAGCAGGGGAACAGCGTCAAGGAGTGGTTGCGCGTCCTGAAGACGGCCTCGCGCATCCACTACAAGCGCACGGACATCGTGCAGGCCATCGAGACTTGCCGCCGGGCATTGCCCCTCGAGCACCATGAGGGCGGCCCCTACGACGTTTCAGCCCATCAGGCCTTCCTTGGCTTCCTGCACGTGACCAGCGAGGTCCCCGGGCTGACGACGCGTGAGCGCATCGATGTCGGCGTGCGTTACCTGGAACAGGCCGCCGCCTTCAGGCGGGAGTCCTCGGATCGGGTCGGCCTTGCCGACAGCTTGAATCTCCTCGGCAACGCTCTCTGGCAACTGGGACGTTTCGGAGAGGCCACCCTTGCCTTCCGCGAGAACCTCGAAGTCACCACCGAGCTGGGCGTGACGAACGACGAGGTCTGTGCCCTCATCAACCTTGCCATCCAAGCCGAAGAGCGCGGCCATGTCGGCGATTTGGTGGCGTGGGGCCAGCAAGCGCTGCGCCGGTCCGAAGAAATCCGCAGTGACGACTATGCGTTCATCTCGGGTCACCTGCTGTCCCAGGGTCTTGCCCTGCAAAGTCGCATCGACGAGTCGCTCGCGGTCCGCCGCAAGGTCGACGCCATTTTGGAGCGCGTTCCCGAGGGCGGTCGCATCTTCCTCGAGTTGAACGTCCTGCCCTACACGGCGCAGGCCAATCTGGTCCTGGGCAAGGTGCATGCGGCCCTCGAGTCGGCCGACAAGGCCTGGGCGCATACTGAAGCGACGGGTGTGCGCGAGTTCGAGCAGCGTATCCTGGTCCTGCAGGGCGAAGCCCTCGTGATCCTGGGAGAGCCGGTCGAGGCGCGCCGCCTTGCGGCGCGGGCGCAGGCACTGGGCGAGGAGGTGGGCAGCCCTTCGACCATGGCACGGTCCGGCCGGGTCATGGCCATGGCCAGCTGGGCGCTCGGTGAAACCGACGAGGCGATGGCCCTGCTGGAGCCGGCGTGGCAGGCCGCGGAGGCGTGTGGCGCCCTGGGCGTGGCACGGGATATTGCCGAGCAAGGCCTCGCACAGCAGGTCGCCCTCGGCGACCGCAAGGCCGCCCGACCTTGGCTGGACAGGCTGGAGTCCCTGAGCGACACGTTGTCCGAGCCCGATGCCCAGGCGCGCCTCCAGATGGGCAGGGCACGCGTGGCCGGTCGGAGCGAAGCGGGCGGCAAGGCGCTGCTGGCAGCTGCGCGTTTTCTGGAAGACGCTCTGGTCGGTCAGGACGCGGACGGTATCGAGGACTACATGTCTGTGGACGTCCGGTGGGCTGTCCGGCGCGGTGACCCGACCATTTCGGTCGCCGTCAAGGCGAGTGAAGCGGGCCAGGTCGCGGGCGGTGCAGATCTCCAGCGCCGCTACCTGCTGGCCCTGCAGGAGAGCCGCACGCTGCAGACAGAACTCGAGAATGTGACGCAGGCCCGTGATCAGTTGGAGACCATCGTCGACTTCTCGCGGAAGACCAGCCTCGAGAACAACCTGAATGAACTGCTTCACCAGATCATGGAGCAGATCGGCAAGCTGGTGGGTGCCGATCGGGGCTTCCTGCTGCTGGCGGACAAGGATGGCGAGGGGGCTGTTTTCCTGCGTCCCAAGGCGACCTACAACATCTCGTCGAACGATCGTCGGCCACAAACGTGGAAGCGCCCTGAAACGCTTGCCCGGACGGTCTTCGAGTCAGGCGAGACCCTGTACATTGCCGACGTCCGGGACGGTACGGCGTCCGAGAGCACGCGCAGCGTCCTCGACCTGAACGTCCGCACGGTCCTGTGCGTGCCCCTGCCAAGCCTCGACCGGCGCGACGGCACATCGGCGCCGGCCATCGGCGTCATCTATCTGGATCGGCAAGCCATCAACAACGCCTTCCAGGAACGCGACCTGAAACTCGTTGAGACGCTTGCGTTGCAGGCCTCACAAGCCATCGACAAGGCTCGGCTCTACAGTTCCGTCACGGACAAGGCCCAGAAACTCGAGCACCTGAACGACCTGGCCAAGGTCGCATCGACCACCCTCGAGTTGCAGCGTGTCCTCGACGTTGTCGTTCGCAAGACCCTGCAGCACACCAACGCCGAGCGAGCCTTCATCTTCCTGAAGGGAGCGGATGGCGGCCTGGTCTGCGAGCGCGCCATGAACAAGCTGGAAGTCGACATTCAGGATCAGCACGATCAGGTCTCGATGTCCGTCACGACCTCCGTCCTGCAATCCGGCGAGCCGGCTTGCCTGCGCGACACCCGAAACAACTCGGTATTCCAGGCGCAGAAGTCCATCCTCGACCTCGACCTGCGCACGGTGATGTGCGTGCCGCTGCGACGCCCGCAGCCTCCGCAGCAGACGGTCCGGAAGCATGACCAGGACAAGCGCAACCGGACTACCCCGAACGAGGCGCGGGCGCCCCGGGAGGAGTATGTCGGCGTGCTTTATGTCGACTCCAAGGTCGTCGTCGAGGAATTCTCCGACAAGGACCTGGCCCTGCTCGAGTCGATTGCCAGCCTCGCGTCCTCGGCCATCTACAACGCCCAGATGTACAAGCGGGCAACTGAGGATGCCCTGACTGGCCTCTACTTCCGCTCCTACCTCGAGACGAAGATGGAAGAGGAAGCCCAGCGGGCCCAACGCACCGGCGGCGACCTGTCCATCCTGCTGAGCGACATCGACCACTTCAAGCGCTTCAACGACACTTACGGCCACGCCGTCGGGGACGATGTCCTGCGTCACGTCGCCCAGACCATCCGGAAGACGATTCGCGAGGATGACGTGGCCTCCCGCTTCGGTGGCGAGGAGATGGTCGTGCTGATGCCGGATACCGGCCCTGCCGGGGCAGCGGTGCTGGCCGAGCGCCTTCGGGCCTGCATCGAGTCCAACCCCTTGCCCGGCACGGATGGCCAACCCCTCCAGGTCACGGTCAGCATCGGCCATGCCTCGCTGCTGCCGGGCGAAGAACCCAAGCACATGCTCGAGCGCGCAGACCTCGCGATGTACCGTTCCAAGCACGCGGGACGAAACAGGGTCTCGGCGGCGGAAGAGCCCTCTGGCCTGAGCGGGGATCCGGCGCCCCAGGGGCACGGCTGACCGAGGGCCGGGTTCGGCAGTCGGTTCGTTTCGACATACACCTTGCCGGGCAATCCATGACAAGGGCCAGCCCCGCGTCGAGGTTCTTGCATGCGTCAGCGTCTTTCCGGTCTTCGGGTCCTGGGTGCCCTCGTCCTGGCCGGTTGCGTCCAGAATGCGACCCTGCAACCTCAGGCACTCGTCGTGGCACCGGTCACCTCGCCGAATAGCCCGACGCAGACTCCTCCCAAGGCTGAAACGCCCGTCACCCCGTTCAGTCTGTCGGACAAGGATGCCCAGGCCCTGGGCTACCTCAAGGTCGGCCCCGGGGGCATTCTGGCGGGTACCGCCTCGGGCCCCGAACGTTTGGTTGCCAACGGTGCCGCGGGTCTGATTGCGAATGGCGCGGCAGGTCTGATCGCCAATGGTGCCGCAGGTCTGATCGCCAACGGCGCAGCTGGCCTGATTGCCAACGGGGCTGCGGGCAGGACCGTCATCAATCGACTGACCCATGCCAGTCAGGTCTCCCTCGACTACCCGGTCGCAGACGGTTGGGTCGCGCTGTCCTCAGTTACGGGGGCCCTGCTTGCCAGGCTGGATGGGCGGCCCTACGGCGGCCTTACGGATGCGTCCGGGTCATTCCGGGTCGAAGCACCCAAGGGCCAGATGGTCGTTACGGTGCTGCTTGAAGGCAACAGGCGCCTGTCGGCCCTCGCCCAGAACGATGCCGCGGGTGCGAGGCTCACGGTGGACGTGGGCACCACCTTGGTCACGGAGCACCTGCGCGACCGCCTGCGGCGGTCTGGCAAGGATCTTGGCGCCGTCTTCGCGGCCAATGGGGGTCTCAGCCAATATGCAGAGCTGGTCAACCTGACCAATGGCCTGCTCCGCAACAGCGAGCTCGCCGGCTTGGCGCCTGCGGATCTGACACTGGACGCGACGGAAAAGCTCAACCAGCGCTACGCCCTTGCCGTGGGTAGGGACGCTGGTGGCAGCCTCGGTCGCGCCTGGGTCGACATGATGAAGCGCGTGCTCGGGGATGCGGCACCGGCAGAGGACTTGCTGCTTCAGCCTCTGGCGCTCGAGACGTCAACCCTCCTTGCGCCCGAGAGCGAGACGTCCCGTGTTCTCGCGTATGACCCGGTCGCCGAGCGGATGTACCTCAACAGCTACGGTGTCTCCACGGAAACCTTGCTCGCGCTTGATCGGGACGCTTCCGCGTCCCGCCAAGTCGCACGACGCTACAAGTTTGCCCTCAACGGCATGTATGACGTCCAGGCCATCCTCCCGTTCGGCAGGCAGGGCGAGTTTCTGGCCTCGGGTGTATTCGGAGACCTGTTCGACGTGGATGCGGATATCGGTATCTTCGGCCTGGTACGGCTCGACGGCGGCAGGACCTATCTCCCCGAGAATCCGGAGCTGGCGCCGACGCTTGCCGGTGTCTGGTCGAACGCCAGCCTGCTGATGCCCCGCTTTGACGCCAGCGGTTCCGCCGATCCGGCAACGCGCCTGGGTTACTTTGTTCAGGACCTTGCCTTGGACAGGCCCGACACGGCTGGCGCCACGGGCACGCTGTATGTCGCGGATTCGGAGTTGGGTGCCGTTCGTGTTTTCGCCATGAACGCCAGCGGCCACATCGAGGCCGAGGCCGGCCAGATCGGGGCCGGCCTCGACCTTGCGCAAAAGGTGCGGGAGCAGCGCGCAGCCGAATTGCCACTGGCCGGGTCGCTTGCCGACCTGTACTTCATGGCCCCGACCAATGTAACGCTGCATCAGGGCGCCGGCGCACGCACGCTCTACATCACCGATACCGAAAGCGGTGTGGTCGTGGCCGTGGACCTTGACGCTGGCAGATGGAAGCGGATCGCAGGGAAGCCGGCACCAGCGGTTCCCGCCCTCCGCGAGAAGGCAAGGGTCCTGGCCTTGGATCCGGAAACGTCTGTCCCCGTCGACGACGGACGTCCTGCAGTCCAGGTGGCCCTCAACTACCCCCACAAGGTCGTCATCGACGGCAAGAACCGTTTGTTCATTGCGGATTCAGACCACCTGGCGATTCGCATGATTCGCCTGGACGATCCGCAAAGGCGCATCTGGACCATCGCCGGCAACCTGTTCGAGACGGCCATCAAGGAACAACCAGAAGCACGTGCACGTCTGGCGCGCTTCACGGCCCAGCGGTCCGTGCAGGTCGGGGACGGCGAGTCCCGGGTGATGACACTCGGAGAGGTCAATTCCATCGCCCTTGATGGCCGCGGCGACCTGCACATGACAGACGATCGCTCGCGTCGCGTCCGCATCCTTCGCATCGGCGACAGGCCCTGAGGTAATCATGTCACTCCACTTCCAGCGCCGTCGCACACGCCTCGCAGCCCTCTTCCTGGCCGCCACGACAACGGCGTGTGCCGTGCCTGACCTCGCGCGTCGTGTCGTGCCGAGTGCCCTCGATACGCAGGTCTCCAGCCCCCTCGCCGGCGAGGGCGATGCCGTGGTGGTCCAGCGACCCGATGGTTTCGTGATGCCCGGGGCGCGCTACAGGGTCCTCGAGGGGACGATCAACGGCGGTAGCGCCAAGGTGACAGGGACGGTCGTGACGACCTCGGGCCCGCTGGCGGGTGCCCTCGTGACCTTCATGGACGACGATGGCCGCTTCTTGGTGTTGAGAGACCCGGTCGAGAAGGATCGCTTCGCCCTGCTTTCCAGCCGCAGTGATGCGTCCGGCCATTTCGAGACCCCGATGGTCTTCCCTGACAAGCAACCGGTCATCGCGCAGGTCCTCTTCGGGCAACAGCGTCGGCTGCTCGCACTGGGGCAAGCGGGTTCACCCGTGGCCGTGGACGAGGCCTCGACGTTGGTCGTGGAGTTTCTTCGCAGCACCCAGGCCACCCGTCATCCGGGCGCCCCGTTCCTGTCGGCGGGCAGCAAGGCCAGTCCGGCAGCCGCGGTGGCCTTGGCAGGTTCGGAAGCCGACCGGCTGCGTGCCGCCGTGCGGGATGGCACCTTCGCGTTGCCCCCGCGGACGGGCAGTGAGGCCATTGCCGACGACTTCACCATCGGCCGGGGTGCCGAGTTGGCGAGGCGTTACATGCTGGGGATGGTCACCCACGTGGCGGACAGCCACAAGGCGTGGAGCACCTTGCTCGAGAATGTTCCTCTGGCCATCGTGACCGATGCCGGCAACACCCTGCTCAACAGCGAACCCCTGACACGGCCGGCCACCGCCACCGAGGCAGCCTTTGCGGAACCCATTAATGTCGAGGCCTCCGGCAGTAGCTATCTGCTGGTCAGCGGCAGAGCAGGCTTGATCGATCGGGTCTCGGGCGGTCAGCGCATCACGTACCTTGGCAGTCAGCCGGCCGGTATCGACATCTCCTTCTGGCGGGATGCCGTCTCCGGCGATGACTCCGAAGCCGGCAACTTCTTTGCGGGCAGCCTGCTGATGGGCGGGGACATCCGTGTCGTGCCGGCCCTGACGCTCAGGACCATCATCGAGGCCCGGCAAGACCATCTCGGCAACGTGGCCATGACCTTTGACGACATCAATACGCTGGGCTTCGCCTGCAAGGTCGCAGGCGACTACTTCGGCAGATCCATGCAGGCAGGTCGGTTCTACACGCTGGGCAAGCCCCAAAAGGGGTTCGAAGGGAGTCCGGAGACGCCGCTGGCCGATACGGCTTGGGGAAGGGCATTCGGGCTGGCGTTTGATGACACTGGCAACCTGTTCGTTGCCGACCGAGGGGCCAACCGCATTCGTCGCGTGGACAGGGTGACGGGCCTTGTCACGACCGTGCTGGGTGATGGCTGGCCCTATACCCAGTCTGTCCTGGCCTCGGTGGAAGGCGGACTTGCCGCCTTGAACTACGCCCCGACGACCGAAGTCGAGACCCCATTGCTCGAAGGAGGCACGGCGTCCGTCGCCGTGCCTGACTTCGGGAGGATGAAGGACAGTTCCGGATCGGCCATGCCGGGTCTGACGGCCTCGTTCTTCAGGCCGACCAAACTGGTGTGGCAACGCAGGCAAGATGGCCGAGCGGAAATCTACGTGCTCGACCTCTACAATCAAGCGGTGCGCCGAGCGGTGGCGCCCCCAGGGGACGACTTCCGCGAGGCGATGGTCACGACGCTTGTGGGCAAAGCCGTTGATCAGGTTCGCTCCCTGGACGGCAGTGCTTCGTACATCGTGCCGATCGGGGTGCGCGGCAAGGCACCCGAGCGTCTCTCCACCCTCTCCACCGTCGGGCTCGACCTCGTCGAGGTCGTTTCGGCGTACCGCTGGGTCCAGGCCGCCGACGCAGGGATCGCGCTCGATCGAACCCGCCAGCGTCTCTACGTCACGGCACCCAATGCGCGGCAGGTCGTCATGGTGGACCTGAACAGCCAAAAGGCGCGTGCCATTGCCACCGATGGGGGCGGACTTTTCGAAGGTCCTGCGATGGGTACCGTCATGCCCACCAAACTGGGTGGTCTGGATGTTCTGGCCAACGGGGACGTCGTCTTTGCCGACACCGCCAACAATGCGGCCAGACGGCTCAGGACGGGGATATGGATTCCCGAGTGACTCAGGGCGCCCCGGCCAAGGCCACCAGGCGCAGCAACGTACCGGCGATCTTGTCCAGCATGACCATCGCCCCGTCATCCGATTGGGCAAGCGGTCCCGGCCGGATCCACTTCTGGTCCAGCAGTCTGGCGTGATAGCGGGCAGGGGCTTGCGCACCCTCCCCGCCCGCCAGGTAGGTATGCCCATCCTCGTCCAGGACAATCAGCCTTCCGTGGTTGCCGTCGGCGATCCACAGGTCCTTGCCTACGGGAAGCAGACCGGACACGACGCGGAGGCTCACGCCTTCGGGCTCACGCGGCACGGGACCACCCTCGAGGCCTCCGTGGCCCACCAGGGAAGTCAGTCGACCGGGCACGAAGGCGCGTCCCCATGCCCGCGCAGGATTCAGGGGCCAAACCCAGACGCGGGACAAACTGCCCACGAGGAGGGTACCCGCCCTCGTCCACGCCAGCGAATAGGCCCGAACAAGCGCCTGGTCAGGCGCAAGGACAGACTCCACGGGTTCGGGAAACGTCGGACCGGTGGCGACAACTTCCGTATGCCACTGCCCATCCACGTCCAGGCGAACGAGTTGCCAGCGGTTCACCGATTGGTAGACCTGGGCCAGACCCCAATCCGGATGCCATGCGATAGGTCCGGGCAACCCATCGTGGCTTGAAAGCCCCGGCAAGGAAGGCAAGCGCGTCCACGTCCCTGCAGGAACATCCACCCCAAGGGTCTGCGTGGCCTCGGGCTGCCATATTTCGAGCCCCCTCGTGTCCTCATCGACGATGACGACACCACGTCCGACACGCGCTGCATGCGTCCAGCGCGTACCCCCGCCCTCCGCGGCAGCCCGCACGACACGGACATGACCCTCGTCATCCAGATGCCGGATCTCGGACAACTCGGGAAGCCTTCCCCTGACGCCCGATCGACGATCACAGAACCACCAGCCCCCCAGAGGCCCTGGCAGTACCCACGCAGGTTGGAACAGGCGCACGCCGACCGTACCCTCCGTCAAGCCGCCCTCGAGCCTGCCACCATCCAGCAGGAGCACCGCCTGATGGCTGGAAACCCTTGCCTCCAGGGGCACCTTCCATCTGCCGAGGGACCAGGCACCGACGTGGACGCCTGGCCTCCTGGCACGCCAGATACCACCCTCGCGCAAGGCCCAGTCCGAGCCAGATGCCCAGTTCCAGACTCCCGCGTCGGGAAGGGCATGTCCCTTGCCATCCCGCAGGAGCAGTCCGGGTTCCCACGCGTCACCCGGAACCAGCGACGCAGTGGATGCCTCGATGGACCAGGAGGCAACCACGGAGATCGTGGCGGCATTGGACCGGCTCTCGCCCACCTCGACCTTGACGGGCCCACCCTCGAGGTTGGCAGGCCAAGTAAAGGCAAGGCGGGTGTTATCGAGACGTCGGGCCGAGGGGACACGAACATCGCCGACCCACAGGCTCCAAGGGATGGAACGCCACGCACCGAAATGGTTACCCTCGATCTGGATTTCCGTCCCGGGTGCGACGACGGCAGGCTGCAGGCGGCTGATCACGGGTGGTGGTTCCTCGAGCACCAACTCACCCACCTGCTGGACGGCTCCCCCTGTCGACCGAAGCGGCGCGACCACGGGACGCAGGCCGTCGGCTACAGCCGCAACGGCTGTCGTACCCGGCGCAATACCCTCCAGCAGGAAGCTCCCGTCCGCCCCGGCACGGACCCATCGGTCACCTCCCGGGACATAGACCAAGGCTTCCAGGGGATTGCGCCCCGGGGGCAACACGACCCGGCCACGCACGGTCCACGAGCGCCCGAGGACAATCGTGCCAAGTTCGAGCGCGGCCGTCGCGCCCTGGACGACAACCTCGCGAGACGCCAGGCTGTCCGGTCCCGGCCCGAGGACCTGCAGGACGAAATGGCCGGTCTTCGGAGCATCGATGGCGAAGTCGCCACGCAGGTCTGACCGACTTTCCGCAAGGATTCGCGCCGGTCGAAGAGGACCTGTCGGATAGCGCAGTCCGTGTGCCAGCGGCGAGGTCTGCAGTGAACCATCGAGTGGCGTGGACTGGAGGCTGCCGTCAAGAGGAGTCGACTGCAGCGAACCGTCCAGACCACCGGACGCGGCGGCATCGGCGAACCGGCCGACACTACCGACATCAGGAGGTCCGCCCGGAACCGGCACGCCTGCGACAAGGTAAATCCTGGCATCGGCGACCACGGCACCCAATGCATCCTCGACGTGGCCACGAACCTGGACGCCGACAGCCGTTCCACGTAAATCCCGGGAGCGGACGGACGGGCTGGCACTCAGCGGGACGCACGCCGCCACAAGACAGCAAAGCAGCCAACGCAGGCAGCGCAGGGAGTTCAAGGCAGCCACTCGAGCAATGTGGCTTCCATAGGGTCGGCGAGAATGATCCTCCCGTCCCCGAGGGGCAAGAGCGAAGTAGGCCGCCCGAGATGGATCCCCAGTGCCGGCATGGGCACTTGCCCAGCCAGCGTGGCAGGCCGATCGATCTTTCCGGAACCCGCGATCTGCCGGAACCGACCTTCGCGGGTCCAGCGCCAAAGACGGCCTTTGGCGAGCTCTACCATGTAGAGGACATCACCTTGCCACGCCATGCTTCGGACTTCCCCCGAGGGCCCCTCGACAGAGGTTCGCGGCACCACCTGCCACGCGTCGATTCCGGGCCAGCGAATCCAGACAAACCCCGGACCGGCAACGGCCATCTGGCCCATCTGTCCCACGGCCATGGCCTCGACACGACTGCCCGGTGGGACAGACAGGACCGTCTCCCCACTCTGGTCCAGAACCCTGCCGCTTCTGGCCAGCCACAGGCGACCATCGGGGTGGACCATGAACGCATCGATGACACCACGCGCGAGTTCGGTCCCCTCGGAGGAGGGCCAGGCGAAGGCCCGCAAAGCGTCCAAGCCCGGGCCCGTGCGACCCAGCACGTACACCTGACCGCGGCCATCGGTCGCCAATGAGCGCGGGCGGTCGACCTGCCAATCGAGAGGATGCCAGGAGCCATCGAGGCTGCGGTGGAAGCAACGCCCACCGAGGTAGTCACCCAGAATCCAGCCCCCATCGGGAGCCGGCGACAAGGCATAGGGCTGCACGCCTTCCGGAACAGGCGCCAAACGGCGCACGCGCGCATCATCGACCAAGGCGGAAGCTGTCGCCGTCCAGGCCCCCAACTGAGCGGTCGCCGTGATTCGGGTGATGCCCGCGAACTGGTCTGCGGAAATCGCGACCGGCACATCCGGCATCAAGGTACGAAAATCGTCCCTTCCCCAGCCCTCGAGGACCGGATGCAGGGTGGTGTCGCTCGGAACCAGCTTGGGCAGGCCAAGAATCGTGATGCCATCCAGCCGATGCCAGAACGTCCCCTCCCCTGGACGCCCATCGACGACGGCCCGAACCGGACCGGACTCCGCGGAGGCGGGTACGGATACCCGCCACGAACCAGAAGACGTCCGGACGGGCGGCACGCCATCCGCCCCTTGGAAATGAAGGCGCAAACCCGGGGGAACCGGCTCGGCAAGCTGAACCTCTAGCGTGCCACCGGGGATGCCGTAAGCCGGGATGAGCGTGACGCCCGGGATGGCCAGAGGCGTCAGGGGAACCACCACGTTCAATGGGGGTATCGTCGAAGGCCAAGCCACGCTGCCCGAGAGACCGGCCCCGGTGAAAGAGAACCGATGGGGACCCGAGGGCAGGCCGGTCATCGTAAACCCACCCTGAGCATCGGTCCACACCCGCCTCGGCAAGCCCTCCGGCTGAACCGTCACGCCTGCCATGTCCTGCCCGCCCCCGGGCAAGACCACCCGGCCCGAAAAGGACAACCCGGGCTCCCAGGCCGGAAGCGCAAGCCTGGTCAAGCCCCTGACGGCCTGAACTTGGAACGCCGGTGTCACCCAGTCCCGCCCCACCAACTGCATCAGCACCTGCTCACCACGGTTCACGGGCACCAGCATCCCTGCAAAGGCCCGATTCGCTTCCGGAAGCCCCAATGAGAGGCCCTGGGCGTCACGCGTCTCGAGATGCAGGGTAATGGGCTCACCGGGGAGCCCCGGATATCCGAGGTCCTCCGGAAGCTGGAGACTGGCTCCGGACAACGAACTGGCCGTAGCGGGCGCGCCTTCCACGGCACGCATGGGAGTACCTGAATCCATGCACCCGGCGAGGCAAGCGGCGAGCAGCCAAGTGCGGTTGGAGGCCACCGCCATCTCAGGGCGCCACGCGCACCCGCCGAACCCGATTTGCCGTGAAATCCGAGATCCAGATGTCACCCGAGAGGTCGACTGTCAGGTAGGTCGGAAGGACGAGACGAGCTTCCGTCAGGGGAACCGCTTGCACCGGCTCCGCATCAGGCCCTGGTCCGGCGAGGCGATGCACGATACCTGTCTGCCTGTCGAGAAGCCGGAGGCGTCCCAGGGTCGGGTCCACGTAGACGAAATGGCCATCAGGCGTCATCGAAAGTGAACTGGCCTTGAAGACCGTCGCAACGAGTCCCGGAAGGCCGTCACCCTGGTCGACCTGGGCCTTGGTATCGGTCTTTGCACTGTAGGGCGTGCGAGGACCGGCGCCGAGCATGGGATAGACACGACCTGCGACGAACTGTCGACCAAAAGCCTGCATATCCTTCAAGCAGGCCATCATGACCCGCGCGACACTTACGGACTGCGTTGCTCCGTCTGCCTGGGCCACGATTTGCGTCGAGACCTCGCTGAACCACACCTGGCCATCCCGATCGCCATAGGGTGAGGAAGGACCGGCGATCGGGGCTTCCAACAGCGGCAAGCCTTCCTCGTCCACGATGCCCACAGCCGAACCATTGCCCGCCAGGGTCGTGACGACCCCCGACTTGTCGAGCATATACAGGTTGCGATGAACGGTCACCCCGACCTTGTTCTGGTTGGCCACCGTGAAGACCAGCGAGCCGTCCGGACCGACCGCGAGGCCATTGGGCTTTCCGAGCGCGCCAGGCAATGGCACGACATAGGCCAGACCCGCCACCACGTCACGTCCGTACGCAGACCCTGACGCTGCAGGCAGCAACAGCAACTGTCCCAGCCCATCGACAAGCCAGACGGAGCCATCCGGTCCCACCGCCATTTCACCCGGAAGGTTCGTGCCCGACGCGCCCAGCAGACGGACGTCCTGAACGGGGACAGGAGCATCCGGCGCCGCAGCCACGCCAGGCACTTGTCCGGCCCAGGTACGCGCGATGCCATCATCCACGCGGATGACGCCGTGGCCCCGGTCCAGCACGAGCAGGCGCCCGTCAGGCAAGACGCCAAGACCGGCAGGCTTGCTCAGATAAGCATCCACCGAGGGCAGGCCATCACCCAGAACGCCACCGACGGCCGTCGAAGGACCATGTTCCATACCCGACCCGAAGCCCGCATCCATCAGCCAGAGAGCAGCGGGGGCCCAGGCTTGCTGCCTGACCGGCTCCGGAGTGGCCGAAGGCGTCGGCTCAGGTGACGGCGTGACACCGGGAGTAGCCGACGGCGTCGACATTGGTGAAAGATCGACGGATGAACTTGCGCCAGTTCCTGGCGTCGAGGACGGGGTAGCCGAAGGGGAGGCAGCGGGCGAACTGGGCAGTGCCGAACCCGTAGCTGCAACCGTAGGCATGATTGCCGGCGACTGCGTGGCTTGAGCCGACACCGCCGGAGATGCGACGACATCGGTCCGGCCAAGAGCAGCAAAGCGCTGGGTCAGGTCAGTGCCCGTGCACGCGGCCACCCCGAGAGCAAGCACAGGTGCAGCACTCCGGGAAAGAAACTTGAACCTGCTCATATTAAAATTGTAACATTACAAAACAGGCTTCCACGCAAGCCATGATGCACCGCCGAGCACTTGATTCACAAGTCAACAGAAGCCATACTCATCTCGTGATGAGGGCTTTCCTGTCTTGATTGTGGCAGATCGCTTGGCTGCGCGACCTGAAAAGGATATCGTGCCGCTGGGTCCGTGGCTCTCGAAAGGCGCCCTCGTCTTGGCCTGCCTGGTGGCGCTCGGGGAAGCACCAGAAGAGCCCGACGCGCTCAGCGTTCTGCGGGACAGGGCCGAACGAGCCCTGACGGAACGTGATGCCTTGACGCTGCGGGTTCATGTTCCTGCAGCATTCAGCGAAGCGGAATGGATCTGGTTGCGCCGTAGCGCGGCTCAGGGTGGCCATGCCATCATCCTTGTGGGCGTCGAAGGTCCGCTTCCCGAGCACTTGAGGGGTGTCGCGCAAGACCTGGAACATCCCGTCGCGCTTGGACAAGGCGGGCTCCACGGCCTGTTCCACGCTGATGGCCACGCCGTGAATCAGGACCACGGCGACCGTGCCGCCCACCTCGACTATCTCGCGAGGTGGGCCGAGGCTCTGGGTGACGCCAACATGCTCGACGCGACGGTTGCGGCGTGGCGTCTGGTGCGCGTGCGTGGGCGGTGCGAGGCACGCATCCAACTGCTGGCAGCCCGAAGGGAGTTGGCCTGCGGAAACCCCGTCGAGGCCCTGCGCCTTCTGGAAGGCTGGCAACCTGATACCGCTGCGGACAGGCGCGACCGTCGGTTGACCTTGGCGGCTGTCCTCGAGTTCCTCGGCGATTATCAAGGTGCTGATAGCGTCCTTGCCCAGACGAAGAAGTCCGTGGAAACCGAGGCGTGGGATATCCGTGCCCAGCAAGCCGTGCTGCAAATCAGAACAGGCCAGCACGCGGCATTGATTGCCACCTCGAAGCTGCTGCCGTTGGCTCTTGAAGATGCGTCCCTGCTGGACCGCGCGACCTGGGCCTCCTGTGTGGGCATCGCACATTTCAGGCTGGGACAGTACGCAGAGGCCCTGACCTGGCACGAAGAGGCCTTGGCCATTCGCCACAGGGCGGGTTCCACCGTAGCCGTGGCACGCAGCTTGAACAACATCGGCAATGTGCATGTGGAATGCGGCGGGTTCGAAGAAGCCGGCGAAGCCTTCAATGAGGCCGAAGACCTGGTGGCTGGGACCGGAGAGGTCGCGCTCGCTGCCGCAATCGCCAACAACAAGGCCAGCCTGCTCTTGTTGACTAGCCGGGTAGAGGCCGCCAGGGAATCCGCCAACCGGGCCCTGACACTCAAGGATGAATCCGGCGAGACACCGGGCAGGGCCATTGCCCTGACGACATTGGCTGCCGTCGAACTTTACGCAGGGGGCCTCAACGAGGCGAGAAACCACGCCTGGGAGGCCCGTATGGCCCTCGAGTCCATGAACCTGCAGGAGAACCTGCCCGACATCGAGGTCGTCGAAGCCGAACTGTCCTTGGCAGAAGGCGCCACGATCAAGGCGCGCAGGCAGTTCCTCGAGCTGCTGCAGCGGCACGGTGACCATCGCCCGGCCATGCTTTCCCGCCTCCATCGCGGTCTTGCCCAATGTGCGATGCGCCATGGGCCCGCATCAGCTGTCGCAGACCACCTCGAACAGGCCCTCATCGCCGCAGACAGAGACGGCCGGCGCCATGAACGTGACCGCACCTTGACGCTGTTCGCAACCGCCGGCCTTGTCCCCGCTTCGGGTGAAGAATCCTGATGGAAAGCGGAAGGGCGCTTGTCGATGCACGTGGCCTGCTGCGGGCTTTGGCAAGGCAAGTCGAATCCGGAAGCTGCAGCGAGACCGCCTGGCTCGCTTGCCTGAGTGAGTACGTGGCCGGGGACCTCGGATACTACGGAAGCGATGGGCTGAGGCGTCCCGAACCGTGGCCTCATCGCGAAGGCAACTGTCCCGATGGGGTACCCGACCCGAGTGACGGCTGGACGCTCCTTCCCCTGGCCGACGGCAATCAGCTGGCGGTTCGTCCGGTGGCGAAGGGTGACGATGCCGGATGCGTCCTGGACTTCGTGCGGGTCGTGGTCTCCCTGATCCGGCAGCGAACGCCGGACCAGGGAGACCAGGTCCTGAATGCGGACAACCTCTGGGAGTTCGGCGGCAAGATGCTCGCACGCGGCGCATTCGGCTTCCCGAGCCTGACTCCCTTGCTCGTCCTCGCCTGCCGGATGCTTGGCGCGACGGAAGCCCTTGTCCTGACGCAAACCGGGGACGGCCCTCCGGAGCTTCTGGTTCAGAGCGGGACGGCCCGGTGGATCCCGAGCGATCAGACGCGAGGCAGGCCCGTGACCCCCTGGCTGCGGAGCGTGATCGAAGGCGGCAAGACTTGCCTGACCCGGGGGCCGGCAGCCTTGCTTGAGCATCTGCCCGAAATGACTTGCCCTGAACCTGTCGGCCAGACCATGTGGCATCCGTTTCGCCCGCTCGGCGCCTGCGCTGGGTTCCTGCTGGTCATCTGGCCTGATGACGCGAATCTGGCGGCTGCCGGGAACCGCTGGTTGAAAAACCTGGTCGATCTGCTTCAACTGGCCTTTGACCAAGGAGCCGTGGCCCATCAACTTCAGGTCGCGAGGGCCTTCCAGCGAACGCAGGACGCACAGGCTGCCACGCGGCACCTCTTCGTGCGGCAGTTGCTGCACGACATGCGCAACGAAGTTCACGCGCTGGCCTTGGTCACGGATGAAATCAATCACTTCAGTCCTGAACAGTGGAGTCGTGACACGACGGAGGCATTGCACAGGCAGGTACGATGCCTCTCCGGCTACCTCGGGCAGATTGGCAAGAGCTGGCAGGATGGCGTGTCCTGGGGCGAGGACCAAGGTACTGCCATCGAGGCGATCAAGGACCTCGCCGTCGAACTTGCTGGCGATATCGAGGTCGTGGCGCCCGTCGCGTTGCAGCAGGTCATGGTGCTCTGCCAACCAGCCGTTGCCAGAGACCTGATGAACCTGCTCGTGCAGGCCATCAGGGCGCTCGTCCCGGGTACCGGACTGCGCCTGACCATCCTCGGCGGCAATGGCTGGATTACCCTATCCCTCGAATCTGCAGGAGTACGGCTGCCGCTTCGTGAAGATGGCCTGATGCGCCTGGCCCCGCGCCACTTCGGTCCCGGCTCCGTTGCGGCCGTCCAGATGCTCGAGGATCATGCCGTCGCCCACGGTCTTCAGGTAGGCGTTCGCTTGCATCCCGGCCACGAGGCAAGGGTTCACCTCGCGCTACGCAGCGAGACGTGGGGACAGTAAGCCGAGACCGACGTGCTTGTCCCGTTGCGCCCAGCGGGGTAGGATGCCGGCCATGCGCCAGACAGAAGCCCCAGAGTCAGTCGTCGCCGCGGTAGAAGAGCGCCTTGATGCGGCTTTCAAGGCTGTCCAGGCGGTCGAGTGGAAGAATACGCGTCGCGTTCTTGGCGCATTCCAGGCCGCCCGAGTTGGCGAGGAGCATTTTGCCGGCACCACGGGCTACGGCCATGATGATCTGGGCAGGGAATGCCTCGAGTCCGTCGTGGCAGGCATTTTTGGTGCCGAGGCCGCCTTGGTGCGGGGTTCCATAGCTTCTGGCACGCACGCCATTGCCTTGGCCCTGTTCGGCGCCCTGGCCCCGGGCCAGGAGCTCTTCTCCATCACCGGGCATCCCTATGACACCCTTGAAGAGGTCATCGGTCTCCGAGGCAGCGGCCAGGGTTCACTCGCCGAATGGGGCGTCAGGTATCGGGAAATCGACCTCTTGCCAACCGGGGAGATCGATATCGAGGGGTGCATCGCTGCGCTTTCCGACCACACATCCGTCATCGCCATCCAGCGCAGCCGTGGCTATGCGTGGCGCCCGTCGCAGTCGATGGCCCGGATCGAACGCGCCATCGCGGCCCTGCGTGCCGTCCGTCCGGAACTGGTGTTCTTCGTGGACAATTGCTATGGCGAGTTTGTGGAAGACCGAGAGCCCACGCACGTGGGCGCCGACCTCGTCGCAGGGTCCCTCATCAAGAACCCGGGCGCAGGGATTGTCCCTGCGGGGGGCTACGTGGCCGGGCGCGCAGACCTGGTTCACCGTGCCGCTTGCCGGCTCACGGCGCCCGGCATCGGGGCTGCCGGTGGTGCAACGCTGGACGGCTTGCGGCTGATGTTTCAGGGCCTCTTCCTTGCCCCCCATGTCGTTTCCGAAGCCGTCAAGGGAGCCCTGCTTGCCGCCGGTGTTCTTCAGGCCTTGGGCTATGACATCGACCCCCTGCCTACGGACACGAGAACCGACATCATCCAAGCCATACGACTCGGCGATGCGAAACGCCTCGTCACGTTCTGCCAGACGGTGCAGCAGACCTCTCCCGTCCATGCCCACGTCGTCCCCGAGCCGGCCGTGGTACCGGGTTACGAGGATGATGTGGTGATGGCTGCAGGTACCTTCATCGAGGGTTCGACCATCGAACTCTCGTGCGATGGCCCCCTGCGCGAGCCCTTCATCGCCTATTGGCAGGGCGGCCTGAGCTACGGTCACGCCAGGGAAGCCATCATCCGCGTAGTCCGGGCCCTGGCAGGCACGCCTTGAGCAACCCGAGAATCAGGCTGGGGGCCGTTCTCGTACGCGATGGCCAAGTCCTGCTCGTCCGACACCGGAAGGATGGCCAGGTCTATTGGCTGCTGCCCGGAGGCGGGCTGGAGCACGGTGAGAGCATTGCCGAAGGCTTGGCACGCGAGGTCCTTGAAGAGACTGGCTTCCACGCACGCCTCGAGCGGCTGGTGGCCATTGTGGAGAGCATCGCACCCGATGGCAGCCGGCATATCGTCCACCTCGTCGCCATCATGGCCCTCGGCAAGGAGGGGGCGCCGACAGATGGCGACCCGAGGTTGGATGGGCTGGCGTGGTTCGAAGCCGGTCAGTTGGCCGCCCTCGAGATGCGGCCTGCCCTTCAGGACTTCGTGCGCCACGGGCTCACAAATGGCTGGGCGGGGCACGTGGTTCACTTGACGCCGGCTTGGATCAGTTAATCAAGCAAACTATTTCATGAGCAAAACTATTGCCAAGACAACAGCGCCAAAGTCATTGCGGTGAATCATTAACCTAGCTCAAGGTTTAACCGCGACACCAATGTGCCATTGGCGATAGGCCATGAACTCTGCGAGTTGCTCCCGGGACACCGTCAACGGACCCACCATCGAGTAGGGATCACTGATGACGAACCGACCTCCCTGCATCCCGGCAACCAGGACGAAGTGCCCACCATCGAACGGCACAATCTGGTCGCGCGGCATACCTTGGTTGTAGGAGGCAGGATTGCCCGCCAGCACGACCAGTTCCCCGGACTGCAGCGCTCCCTCGACGGCCTGGAGCGATTCGACGAAGCGCGCCTTGAGACCGGCAGCCTCGGCTCCACGGCGAATGTCCTCTTCACTGGTCAGTTCGTTCGCATCCAGACGATCGGTCATGACCTGCCGCACCTGCATCACCAGCGTCTGGCGGTTGACACCGGCAGGCACGCGATGGAGCGCAAGCAGCGCCATGGCGAGGGAAGCAGGGCCACAGTTCGCCGTCGAGGACGGCGCATCAGGGTTGTACCGAGGATGCCGAACCTGAGTCAGGAAAAAACGCTCCGGGTCGCCGGCAGGCAATACTATCCGGGAAACCCCATCGAAGTTGGGGCCCTGGCCCACGGCCCGATGGCGCGCAGCAAGGCGCTCGAGCAGGTCGAAGCCCTGCTGGCGATCCGGCGACATCGTAGGCTGGGGCAAGCGCGCAACAGGCCCCGGAACCGACAAGGGCCCCACCAGACGGCCCAGGATGCTGGACGCCGAGCCCTGCGGAACTTGCGGTGAGGTCACACGTTCATTGTGGCCCGGAGAAGCGCTTCGCAGGGTTAATGGATGTTCAAGTTTGCATCAGAATTGGCCTCCTCCGTCCCTTCGGGGCGTCAAGAGCCTCAAAGGATTGCAGCGCGGGGCTTTCAGGCATCCTGGCAACCTACAGCAGGAGTGGCTGCGGGCGCGCCAAAACGTCGCATAAGAATAGTTATGTCAATCAAGCAGTGATGGAGTTCCTGTCTGGGAGAACAAGGGGCACAAGGCTCAAGCAAGTCGGGTCACCCGTGAAGCGTTATGTCATCTCGCGGCGATGGCGGAAGGGGGGTCGGCCGCCATACGGCTGCCCGGGGCAAAGAGCCAGGACTTCGGGACTCGATGAGGCACGCAACCGCCTCGCGGACACTTGGATGCGATGCGTCCAGGCGCCCTGAACCAGAGGCACCCCTCAGCTGCCAGCCACGCCAAGCTCGTGCGCACGACTTGGCCGTGGTAACCGTGCGTCGGCCAAGGCAGATGCACGGTTACCGGACTCGGGTCACGAAGTCCGAGTCACCCGATTTGCGACGACCTCCCGGCACCTGCCAACCATCCGGCCCGCCGGATTCCCGACAGGACCTGCGGCAAGCCAAGCATGCTCCCGCCAACCGCTCGCGGCTCAACTCACCCATCAGGGGAGACCCTGAGAGGCCCCTCCAGAAATCGACGCCTGTCAAAATATCTACAGGCTAATGATTCATCTATCTAATTATTAATAATCTGAAGTAAATAGAACCAGAAAAGCCTGCCACAAATAATAGTCAACCTAGTTACTCATTAAGGCAATGAAAAGCCAGGCCTGCCCGTGGGCAAGCCTGGCTGATTGAGGCGAGACGTCAAAGTCCGGGAGGATTCTTCCGCTCCACCGCCGGGGCCACCGACGCGGCCTTGCCACCCGACATCTCTTCGAACGCGCTGATTCGGTTGCGCAGGTAGTACAGGGTCTTGAGTCCGCGGGTGAATACATCCTTGAGATTGCCCGACGAGTGCTCGAACTTGGCGAGGTCATTGCGTTGGCTGGCTTCCTCAACCAGGTCGATCTCGACAAGGCCCCTGATGAAATCCTTCTCGAGTGCATTGATCTGCCGATGGATGACCTCGACGTTCTCGGCGTGATTGGCTGCCATGTCTGCCTTCCTTCCGAAGCGGAATGTGCGTTTCATCTTGCTGAAGTATAGGGATTGACGGCACGGGAACGGCCGGGATTATGTCAATCGTGACCGCCGCCACGAAGCAGCCCCGAGCCCGACATCAGGAACAGGTACGCTCGTCCGGGAAGACGGCGGCTGCCCCCACGACCCGGTGCACGATGGAGACGTCCCCCTGCTGTCAGGAAGGCCCCACCGTGCGACACGCCAGACCCGACCGGATTTTGCCGATCTTGCTCGGGCTGTCCGGCTGCCTCGGCGGGGCCGAAGCACCACCTGTGATGAACCAGAATCTGACGGATCAGCCTACCTTGAGCCTGGTCGCCCCGGGGTGCAGTGACTGGGTGGTCGAGAGCGTGTCCGGAACCTCGATGTCCCTCTATCGGGCCGCACGCAGCTTGTCCATCGACATCTTCCCCGACTTTGCCGGCGAGGGCATAACCATACGACCCGAGGGACCATCAGGAGACATGGGGTTCCTCGCCAGCCTCGAGTTGACCAACGATCTACCGGAGGCTGCCCGGGTCGAATGGGGCCTCTTCGCACCCGGCAGCAACGTACCCCTTGCTGCCATCCGCCTCGAGAAGGAGGGCGTGGCGTCGGTCCGCCTGCTGCGCCAACCTCGTCCCGGTGAGTCGGCCACGGTCGACGGGCACGTCGTCGAAGCCCGGCGCATCGACGCCACGCGGAGCACCGTCGTCATGCAGCGACGGGGATCCTCCGTGCTGCTCAAGGCACTCTGGGGCAGGACCACCCTCGTACAGCGGGCCGATTCGGCCACGACACCGCTGCAGCTGGCCGTATCCTTGAGATGGCCCAGGGGGACGGCGAGAGCCCACGGGCGCAGCATCGGCGTGCTCTTCGACCGGTTCAAGCTTCAGGTTGCCGCGGGGCGGACCACACAGGACGTGCTGGCCTGTCCCTGACGCCACGCCGCCTTAGCGAACCAAGGACTGGACGGCCGCCAACGCATCGATCCGCCCGGCACCGAAGGACGTATCAAAGCCCGGCTCCCCAAGATCGACCGCCGTCTTGCGCAGGTGCTCGGTGACCTGTGACGCCGTCCATTCGGGCCGCATCGCCCACACCATGGAAGCCAGCGCAGCCACAAGGGGCGTCGCCATCGAGGTACCGGACAGTACCTGGTACTTGTCGTAGCGATCCGTGGAAAGAATGCGCGAACCCGGAGCAGAGACACTCATGTGGTCGCCGCGGTTGGAGAAGCCGGACCGGGTGTCGTCCATGCGGGTCGAACCGACGGCAAGCACGCCCGGATAGGCTGCGGGGTAGCTCGGGTCATCGCTGCTTTCGTTGCCCATGGCCGCGACGACCAGCACCCCTTGGCCCACGGCCCAAGTGACAGCCTGCGACAGCGTGTAGTTCTTCTGTGGAGCACCCAGCGACAGGCTGACGACCTTGGCGCCATGCTCCACGGCAAAGACGATCCCTTGGGCGATCTGGTCGTAGGTGCCCATGCCTTCCCAATCCAGCGACTTGACGACCAGCACGGGCGTATCGGGCGCACCGCCGGCCACACCGATCCCGTTGCCGGTGGCGGCACCGACGATGCCCGCGCAGTGCGTACCATGAAAGTGGTCGTCCCTCGGCTCGGGATCCTGATTCACGAAGTCCCATCCCGAGACGACCTTGTCCCTCAGGTCTTCATGGCGCGTGTCGGCACCCGTGTCGACAACGGCCACCGGCCGCTTGAGACCACCCCGGGATACCGCCCACGCCTCGGGAAAGCGACACTTGGCCATGGCCCACTGGTCACCCAGCATCGGGTCATCAGCAGCCGTCAGGCGAAAGCCAGGCAGACTGACGGCAAGTGCCTCCTCATGCCGCGGCAAGTTCAGGCCGACGCGCTCGTTGGCCTCGGCCCAGGCAGCACCGGGCAGTCGTCGGACCCGCGCCACGAAAGCCTGCGGGTCCGCCGCGCCATAGACATCGAGACCAAGGCGCGGCACGCGGCGCAGCGGCGCCACGCCAAGCGCCCTGCGACCGGCCTGGGCCTCGATGCCAGGCCGCCACGCAACAATGACCTCGCGCACGGCACGCGCCTCAGGGCCGTCCGAGGTGCCCGTGGCACGGAAAGAGGTCAATGTCTGGGTGCCGCAGCCAGCAAGGCCGGCCATGGCAAAGGGGAGCAAGCGCTTCACGGCGACAGCCTCCGGTCCAAAAGGGGAAACAGCTCTTGTAAAGAAAGGTTTAACACTGGAATAATAACGTTTCCCGAGACCCGCTTCAAGCCCCCTCCCGAGGTAGCCGATGGCCGTGCACCCAACCACCCGTCAGAAACCCCCGGCCGGATTCAGGTCCTACATTCCGGATGGCTCCGATCTGCGCGAGTTCGGCATCCTGCCGCTGCTCGTCGGCACGCTGCTGGGCGCGATTTTCGGCGCCTCATCGCTCTATCTCGTGCTCAAGGTCGGCCTTACGGTCTCAGCCTCGATTCCGGTTGCCGTGCTGTCGATTGCCCTGTTCCGCGTGCTCGGTCGGTTCGGCGTTCGCCCGGCCACCATCCTCGAGAACAACCTGGTCCAGACGGCGGGTTCCGCCGGTGAATCCATCGCCTTCGGCGTGGGCGTCACCATGCCGGCCATCCTCATCCTGGGTTTCGACCTCGAACTGACACGCGTCATGCTGGTGGCGACACTCGGCGGCCTGCTGGGCATCATGCTGATGATTCCGCTCCGCAGGGCCCTCATTGTCCGTCAGCACGGCGTCCTTGCCTACCCGGAGGGCACCGCCTGTGCCGAGGTCCTCAAGGCGGCGGCGTCGCCAGAGTCGAGGCTGGCGGCCAGTGGCGGCATCGAGGCAAGCGAGGCGTCGGTCGCGGCACCCGGCAGTGCGCGGGCGATCTTCGGGGGGTTCGGCCTGGGCTTTGCCTATCAGGTCCTGATGTCGGGTCTCAAGGGCTGGAAGGAAATTCCTGAGAAGGTCTTCGGCGCCCCGTTGGCGGGCGGTTCGGTGGGCGCCGAGGTGTCGCCGGCGCTGCTGGGCGTGGGCTACATCATCGGACCCCGCGTCGCTGCCGTCATGACGGCGGGAGGCGTCCTCGCCTACCTCGTCTTCATCCCGGCTATCCGCTACTTCGGCGGTTCCGGCATCATCCCGCCCGGACTGGTGCCCATCGACACGATGGCTCCCGGGCAGATCCGCGGCACCTACCTGCTCTATATCGGCGCGGGCGCGGTCGCCACGGGAGGCATCATCAGCCTGCTTCGATCGCTGCCTCTGATCGCCCACAGCATCCGCGCAGGCGTGGAAGACCTTCGTCGGACCCAGGACGGAACGACCGCTGGTCCGCGGCCCAGGACCGACCAGGACCTGCCTCTCGGGATCGTGCTGGGTGGCATTCTGCTGCTCATTGCCGGCATCCTCGCGGCTCCCTCGCTTCACATGAACCTGCTGGGCGCGCTGATGATCCTGGTCTTCGGTGCGTTGTTCGCCACGGTCTCCTCCCGGATTACCGGCGAGATCGGCTCCTCTTCGAATCCCATCTCAGGCATGACCGTCGCGACGCTGCTGCTGACGTGTCTGGTCTTTCTCGGGCTCGGCTGGACGCACCACAATGATTACGTGACGGCGCTCTCGGTGGGGGCCATCGTTTGTATCGCAGCATCCAACGCCGGTACGACTTCGCAGGATCTCAAGACCGGCCATCTGGTCGGAGCCACGCCTCGCCTGCAACAAGTCGCCATCCTCTTCGGCGCCTTTGCCTCAGCCCTTGCGTTGGGCCCGGTCCTGCTCGGCCTGAATCAGGCAGCCACCGTCTACGTGCCCCAGCGGGTCGTCGTGACCGAAGGGGCCAGCACCAGCATCCGCGTGGCCTTCCCGGAGGGCTTCCGCGCCCCTGCGGGCGAGCTTGGCCAGGGGGAGCAGTTGGCCGGGCCCCAGGCTTCCGGGGATGCGGCCGTCTATCGCGTGTGGCAGCAGCAGGATCCCGACCGGGGCCCAGTCGGCAAGTACCTCTGCCGGCCCGACGGCACCGTGGCCTGGTTGGTGGACCCTGGCATCAACGGCAAGTGGGACAAGCGACCTGACGGGACGACGGTCGCCAAGTACGACGCTCCCAAGGCCACGCTGATGAGCTACATCATCAAAGGTATCCTGAATCGCGAGCTGCCTTGGACACTTGTGATCCTGGGAGGATGCGTCAGCCTCGTGCTCGAGCTCGCGGGGATTCCGTCGCTGGCGTTCGCCGTGGGCCTTTACCTGCCGCTCGCCGCCTCGATGCCCATCATGGTGGGCGGCGCCATCCGCTGGTGGGTCGACCGCCGCAAGGTGGGCTCAGAAGTCACGGACGGCCCTGCTGCCGAGGAGGGTAGCCCCGGTGTCCTGCTGGCCTCCGGCTACATCGCCGGCGGTGCCCTCGCCGGCATCGTCATCGCCTTCCTTGCCGGTGTGACCCAGGCCTTCTCGGCCTCGGTCGAGGCGTGGTCGGTCGCGCACAACCCCTTCTTCGCCGGACCGTGGGCTGATGCACTCTCCTTGGTGCCCTTCGCCGCACTCGCCGTCCTGCTTGCGCGTGTCGCCACGGGAGGGACAGCCAGCCCTCGCGCCTAGGACGGTTCCGGGTCATCTTCCTGATCCACGGGAGGCAGGAAGATGGCCCGGGAGGTGCTTTATTCCGTTCGCCTGGGTTCCTTTCAGGATTCGGACGGCGACGGCGTCGGGGATCTCGCGGGTCTGCGCCATCGTCTGGACCACATCGCCTCGCTTGGGGCCACGGTCATCTGGCTGCTCCCCATCCACCCTTCCCCCGGCAGGGACGACGGCTATGATGCAGGCGACTACTTCGCCATCGACCTCAGGCTGGGCAGCCTCGAAGCATTCCGGACCCTCGTCGAGGCCGTGCACCAGCGCGGCATGCGCCTGATCCTCGACCTGGTCCTCAACCACACGTCCGTGACGCATCCATCGTTTGTTCGCGCGCGCCACGCACCGGCCGACCATCCCGATCGGGTCAGGTACGTCTGGAGTCCCTCACCGGAACGCTACCGCGGCGCCCGGGTCATCTTCCCGGAAGAGGAACCGGGCAACTGGACCCGGGATGAAGTCGCCGGGGCCTGGTACTGGCACCGCTTCTACCGTGAGCAGCCGGACCTGAATTGGACGCATCTTCCGGTGATGCAGGCCATGAAAGACGTGCTCGACCACTGGCTCGATCTGGGTGTCGACGGCTTTCGCCTGGATGCCCTCCCCTACCTGCCCGAGGCCAAGGGCACCCCCTGCGAGGGCCTGCCGGAAACGCACGCAACCCTTCAGGACCTGGCCGCCCATGTCCGGGGACGGCGTCCCGACGCCATCCTGCTCGGCGAGGCCAACGGCACGACAGAGGCCATCCGGGCCTACTTCGGCGAGGGCAGAGGCTACAGCCACATGCTCGACTTCCGAAGGATGACCGTGACATGGCTGGCAGTCGCCCGCGAGGAGGTCGCCCCGCTGGCGACGCTTCTCGCCACGGATCAGGTCCTGCCTGAGGGGTGCCAGTGGGCCACGTTCCCGCGCAATCACGACGAGCTCACGACGGAGCACCTGGACGAGGAAGACCGAAACGCCCTGCTGACCCGATTTGCACCGCGAGGCAGCCAACGGCGGTTCGGTGGCATCCGTCGTCGCCCGGCCTCGTTGGCCGCTGATGCCCTGCTCTGGCGCCTGCTTCACGGCATGTGGCTGCTGGGACCGGGGTGCCCCGTCATCTGGTACGGGGATGAGATCGCCATGGCCGAGGTCCCCGGCCTGCCCGACAGGATGGGGCTGCGCACCCCGATGCTCTGGGACGAGGGCCCTTCTGCAGGTTTTTCGCGCCTCCCACCCGAAGACCTGCCGCTCAAACTCGGGACCGCCCGGGGCGGTCTCATTTCCCGGCAATCGGAAACGTCCCGTTCGGCACTCGGCCGCATCCGTCGGTTGCTGGCCATCCGGCGGGCCTATCCGTAAGTCGGCGACCAGAAATGCCAAGGTGCCGCGCAGGGCCCCATCCTCGTGGTGCAACCCGGCATGTCCGGCGCCGGGCTGTTGATCGCCGGCTGGTTCGCGCGAAGCGGCGGTTCGATCGACCTTGCGCTCGACATCGGTCCGGGAGCCCGTGCGGAGCGCATCTATGGCGGTCGCAGCCTGCGCCTCGAGGAGGGCAGGCTGCGTGGAACCCTCGGACCGTGGGGGCTGGCGGTGCTTGCCGTGCGGTAGAATCGAGCAGTGGTTTCACGACTAGGGAGAGCCCGATGACGCGCTACGCGGACGCCAAGCAGACCTTCACCATCAGCCCCGGACGGACCGGACACTTCCATTCCCTGCCCTTCCTCGAGGCGAATGGCCTGGGTGGCGGCAAGCGCCTGCCCGTCAGCATCCGTATCGTGCTCGAGTCGCTGTTGCGCAACCTGGATGGCGAGCGCGTCCGCGAGGAAGATGTCCGGGCGCTGGCCAACTGGCAGCCCAATGCACCTCGGACCGAAGAGGTGCCCTTCGTCGTCGCCCGAGTCCTGCTGCAGGACTTCACGGGTGTTCCCCTGCTGGTGGACCTCGCGGCCATGCGGGAAGCTGTTGCGCGCCTCGGCAAGGACCCCGGCATCATCGAGCCACTCGTCCCCGTGGACCTCGTCATCGATCATTCGGTCCAGGTCGATGTGGCCGGCAGGCCTGACGCGCTGGAGCGCAATCTCTCGATCGAGTTCAACAGGAACATGGCCCGGTACCAGTTCCTCAAGTGGGGCATGGGCGCCTTCGAGACCTTCGGCATCGTGCCCCCGGGCATCGGCATCTGCCACCAGGTGAACCTCGAGTACCTGGCCCGTGGCGTCCTCAGCAAGGACGATGCCTACTACCCAGACACGCTCGTGGGCACGGACAGCCACACCGTCATGATCAACGGCATCGGCGTCGTGGCGTGGGGCGTCGGCGGCATCGAGGCAGAGGCGGCCATGCTTGGCCAGCCCGTCTACTTCCTGCAGCCCGACGTCGTGGGCGTGCACCTGAAGGGCAAGCCTCCCGAGGGCACGACCGCCACCGACGTGGTCCTGGCCATCACCGAGCTGCTGCGCAAGACCAAGGTCGTCGGCAAATTCGTCGAGTTCTTCGGTGAGGGTGCCCGTGCACTGCCGGCGACAGAGCGCGCCACCATCGCGAACATGGCTCCCGAGTACGGTGCCACGATGGGCTTTTTTCCAGTCGATGAGGAAACCTGCTGGTACCTGTCGGCCACCGGTCGCAGCCAGGAAGAGGTTGCGGCCTTCCGGGCGTACTACCAGGCCCAGGGCATGTTCGGTATCCCCGGCGAAGGGGAAATCGACTACACCCAGGTGGTCGAGCTCGACCTCGGCAGCCTCGTGCCGGCGTTGGCCGGCCCCAAGCGGCCGCAGGACAGGGTCGCGCTTGACCACATGGCCAGCACCTTCGTCTCGCTGATGGGTGCTGCCAAGCCGGACGGTTACGGCAAGTCAGCCGAGGAGATCGCCAGCCGTCGTCAGGTCGCAGCCGCTGCCGAGGCGGGTGCGGTGGCAACTGCCTCGACGACCAGCGTCGGCCACGGCGACGTGCTGATCGCAGCCATCACCTCGTGCACCAACACCTCCAACCCCGGGGTCATGCTCGCGGCTGGCCTGCTGGCCCGCAAGGCCCTGGCCCGCGGCCTGAAGACCGCCCCCCACGTCAAGACCTCGCTGGCCCCGGGCTCACGGGTCGTGACCGAGTACCTCAATCGCACGGGCCTCCAGCAGGCCCTGGATGCCCTGGGCTTCCAGACGGTCGGCTACGGTTGCACCACGTGCATCGGCAACTCGGGCCCCCTGCAGGCCGAGATCGAGGAAGCCGTCGTCCAGGGGGACCTGGTGGGTGTCAGCGTGCTTTCCGGCAACCGCAACTTCGAAGCGCGAGTGCACCAGAACATCAAGGCCAACTACCTGGCCAGTCCCCCTCTTGTGGTGGCTTATGCCCTTGCGGGCACGGTCATGAAGGATTTGACAACCGAACCGCTTGGCGTTGACGACGCCGGGCAGCCTGTCTACCTGAAGGACATCTGGCCGTCAGCCGAAGAGCTGACCGAGGTCATGGGCTCCGCCATGGATCCCGAGACCTATCGCCGGATGTACGCGGACCTCGCGAATGCCACGCCGATGTGGGGTCAGGTCGAGGCACCCAGCGGCTCCCGCTACACTTGGGACACCTCCTCCACGTATATCCAAGAGCCCCCGTATTTCGACGGCTTCGGGGCCGATCTGCCCTCGATGCCGGGCCTCAAGGGCGCTCGTGCTCTTGCGATGTTCGGTGATTCCATCACCACCGACCACATCAGTCCTGCCGGCGCAATCAAGGAGACGTCGCCAGCCGGCCGCTACCTGAAGGGTCGCGGTGTCGGCAAGGTCGACTTCAACAGCTATGGTGCCCGACGGGGCAGCCACGACGTGATGGTCCGCGGTACCTTCGCCAACGTCCGCATCAAGAACCTCATGGTTCCTGGTGTCGAGGGTGGTGTCACCGTGCACCAGCCTTCGGGCGCCAAGATGGACATCTTCGATGCTGCCGAGCGTTATCAAGCCGAAGGTACGCCGCTGTTCATCATGGCCGGCCAAGAATACGGTACGGGCAGCTCGCGCGACTGGGCAGCCAAGGGCACCCGCTTGCTGGGTGTCCGTGCCGTGTTCGCGCGAAGCTTCGAGCGCATCCACCGCTCGAACCTGGTCGGCATGGGTGTGCTGCCTTGCCAGTTCCAGGACGGCACGACGGTGGCAACGCTTGGACTCCAAGGTGATGAGACGTTCGACCTCGTCGGCGTCGAGGACGGCATCAAGCCGCAGATGGACCTGACGCTCGTCATCCGGCGGGCTGATGGCGGTGAGAGCCGAGTGCCGGTGCGCCTGCGCATCGACACCCCCATCGAGGTCCAGTACTACCGCCACGGCGGCATCCTGCCCTACGTCCTGCGACAGATTGTGGCACGCGCCGCATAGGCCCTGAATCGGGTTCTGGCAGGCCCCCCGGAGGCAACCCTTCCGGGGAGCCTGTTGGCTTGGGGCTGAAGCCAGACCTGCGCACGGGCGGCCCCAAAGTACAGAGGCGAGGACTCCAAGCGGGAGTCCTCGCCTCTCGAGAAGCCAGATGCTACTTCATGACCGCCTTGTAGGCGTCGACACGTCCCGCGCCAGCGTTCGGGTCCTGCCCAGGAGCATCGATGTCGATGGCCGTCGAGACCAGACGCTCCTTGAGGACCTTGGGGCTGCGCTCGATGCCCCGACCGAGCATCAAGGCCATGACGCCTGCGGTGATCGGGGTCGAGAACGAGGTGCCGTTGGTGGTACCGTAGCCGCCACCCATCTTGAGCGTCATGATGTTTACACCAGGCGCAGAGACGGAGCACCAGCTGCCACGCGTCGAGAACTCCGCGACGCGGTCCTTGTTGTCGGTGGCACCGACGGCGATCAGGTCGGGCACCTCATTGCCGGCGAAGGCAGACGGCACGTTCTTGCTGGTCGTGCCGGTATTGCCCATAGAGCAGGCCATCGGCGTACCCTTCGCCATCACGGCTTCCGCGGCGCGCTTGGTCGCCTGCACCGCCGTGGGGTACTCGGCCATGTTCGGCTTGAACGAGAGGCTCATCGTGATCATGTCAGCGTTGTCCGCCGCCCAGAGCATCGCCTCGCACACGGAAGAGGCCGAGTTGCCGACCTTGACGGGCACGATACGGGAGTTGGGGGCCACACCGGCAATGCCCTTGCCGTTGTTGGCGATGGCACCAACCAGACCGGCTGTCATGGTGCCGTGGCCTTGGCCATCCTGCGGGGGACGGCCAGGCTGGGCGAAGTTGGCACCTTCCTCGAGAACACCCTGAAGATCGGGGTGCTTCAAATCAACGCCGGTGTCCACGACGGCGACTTTGACGGTCTTGAGATTGCCGGCCTCGGCCCAGATCTGGGGGATGCCCATGGTATCGAGGTACCACTGATCCTTGCGATTGGGGTCCGAGTCGGCATTGGCACGGAAACCGGGAAGGGCAACGGCTTCCTGCTGGACGGGGATGTCGACCTCGGGCATGAGTTCGGACTCGACGAAGCTCACCCCCGGCAGCGAAGCCAGACGCTGACGGGCCCGGGCCAGGTCACCCTGAACCTCGAAGACTTCCATCGCGAGGCGCGGCATCTTCTTAACGGAAGCGACGCCGGCGCCCTGCACGAGGGCGGCAGAACGGGCCGCGGTCGAACCATCCTTGAAGCCGACGATGAGGCGACGGGCAAAGACGGCGCGCGCGCCCATCAGGCTGGTGTCCTGCTTCATGCCGGTGACGGCAGGGGTCTGGACCCCACAACCGACGAGCGTGACAGCCAGGAGGCCAAGAGCGCGGGACTTCAGATTCAAGGGGTTTCTCCTCAGCCTAGGGACACAAGAGGTAAAGGCTGAGTGAACTATAGACCAAAGTACGACCTGACTTGCCTGTTTGCCAGGTGTTATTTGCGAATCTACTGCCGGACCCGTGCCATCAGGCGTGGATGTGCTTGCCCGTGACGGCCAGAGCCGCTTCCTTCAGAACCTCGGCAAGGGTCGGGTGGGCATGGGAAGCCATCGCCAGATCCTCGCTGCTGGCCCCGAACGCCATGGCCACGGCGGCTTCCGCAATCAGGTCACCTGCCCGCGGGCCGATGACGTGGACGCCAAGCACCCTGTCCGTCTCGGCATGGGCCAGAATGATGGCCTTGCCCTCAAGATGCCCGAGCGCGCGGGCACGACCGTTGCCCCTGAAGGCGAAGCTGCCCTTGCGATAGGGCACGCCATCCCGTTCCAGCTCCTCGGACGTCCTGCCGACCGAAGCAATCTCGGGCTCGGTGTAGACCACGCCGGGGATGCTGTTGTAGTCGACGTGACCATGGCCGCGCACGATGATGTCGACGCACGCCACGCCCTCTTCCTCGGCTTTGTGGGCCAGCATCGGGCCACGCACCAGGTCACCGATTGCAAAGACACCGGGGGCCGAGGTCCGGAAGTGGTCATCGATGGGCACCACGCCGCGAGGCCCAGTCTCGATCCCGACGGACTCGAGACCCAGGCCCTCGGTATTGGGCATGCGGCCCGTGGCCAACAACACCCGGTCTCCGACAACCGGGTCCTCGCCCTCGAGTTTCACAGAGACCCTGCCATCTGGCAGGAGCTCGGTGCCCATCACCTTGACGCCGAGCCGAAAGGCCAGTCCCTGACGACTGAAGATGCGCTCGGCTTCGCGCGCCAGTTCGGGCTCCATGCCAACCAACAGTCGGGGCAGATACTCGAGAACGGTCACGCGCGCCCCGAGGCGCGCCCAGACCGAGCCCAACTCGAGCCCGATGACTCCGCCGCCGATGACCACGAGATGCTCCGGAACCTTGTCATAGGCCAATGCCTCGGTGCTCGTGCCGACGTGGATACCGTCCACCGCGACACCCTTGAGCGAAGCCACCCGGGAGCCGGTCGCAAGGATGACGTGGGTGGCCTTGACGGTGATTTCGACGCCTGCGGCATCCCTGACGACGACGACACCTGCCCCTTGCAGGCGACCGTGGCCCAGCAAGCGGGTCACGCCGTTCTTGCGAAAGAGGCCGTCAATCCCCTGCGTCAGGGTCTGGACCACGTCGTCCTTGCGAGCCATCATCGCGCCCAGATCCAGGCCGACACCCTCGACACGGACGCCGTGGACGGCCAAGCCTGCCTTGGCCTCGTGATACCGCTCGCTCGACTCGAGCAAGGCCTTGCTCGGGATGCATCCGACCCTCAGGCACGTGCCGCCGAGACGGGGCTCCACTTCGACGCAGGCTGTCTTGAGACCGGCCTGAGCCCCGCGGATGGCCGCGACATAGCCACCTGGCCCGCCGCCGATGACCACCAGGTCAAACTGTTGGACATCCACGGCTAGACCTCCAGCAGCATGCGCGCGGGAGACTCGAGGCAGTCCTTGATGCGGCGCAAGAAGGTCACGGCCTCGCGACCGTCGACGAGGCGGTGGTCATAGGTCAGAGCCAGATACATCATCGGACGCAGGACGACCTGGCCGTCCACGCCCACAGGCCGCTCCTGAATGGCATGCATGCCGAGGACGGCACTCTGGGGAGGATTGACGATGGGCGTCGAAAGCATCGATCCGTAGATGCCCCCGTTGCTGATCGTGAAGGTACCGCCCTGCATCTCGTCCGGCTTCAGCTTGCCGGCCTGTGCGCGCGTCCCGAAGTCCGCGATGGCCTTCTCGATGTCGGCGAAGCCCAAGCGATCCGCATCGCGCAACACGGGCACCACGAGGCCCTTGCCGCTGCCTACGGCAACACCGATGTCGAAGTAATGCTTGTAGACGATGTCCGTGCCTCGGATCTCCGCGTTGATCGCGGGAAAGGCCCGCAGGGCATCGACCGAGGCCCGCACGAAGAACGACATGAAGCCCAGCTTGACACCATGCCGTTCCTTGAACCCCTCGCCGTGCTGCTTGCGCAGCTGCATCACGGCCGACATGTCGACCTCGTTGAAGGTCGTCAGCAGGGCCGCATCCTGCTTGGCCTGGACCAGACGCTCGGCGATGCGCCTGCGCAAGGACGTCATCGGCACGACCTCCTCGGCACGGGCAGCAGCGCGGGGTGCCGCCACGGCCCTAAGCGCATCCTCCTTGAGCAAGCGGCCCCCGGGGCCCGTGGGTGCCGCATCGGCAACGGAGCGTCCCGCCTCTGCCAACACGCGGGCGGCAGCGGGCATCACCACGGGAAGGGCAGGCACGGGAAGCGCCGCGACAGCAGCAGGCGCAGGTGCCGCAGGCGCAGGTGCCGCAGGCTCTCCGACCGGCGCCGCGGACTCCTCGACGCGTGCAATGATCTCACCGACCTTGGCGGCGGCACCCTCGGCCTTCAGGACTTCGAGCAGCACGCCGTCCGCGGGTGCAGGAACTTCGAGTGTCGCCTTGTCGGACTCGACGAGCACGACCGTCTCGTCACGGCGCACCCGCTCGCCCTGCTTGCGGGCCCACGGGCCAAGCGTCACTTCTGTGATGGACTCGCCGACGCTGGGCACGACGATGTCGCGAACGGTCATGGTCTTCCTCTCGGGTTACGAATGCGGGACGGGCCCGCGTGCATCAACGGACGGGAGCCACGGGCAAGGGGGCCAGCGCCTCATCGAGGATGGCCCGATGCTCCTTCTTGTGCTGGGACGGACTACCGGCCGCCGGACTGGCCGACGCGGGACGGGCCACGGGACGCCACGGGCGCCCGGCGATGACGTCCCCGTAGGTCAGGCGCAGCCAGGGCCAGGCACCCATGTTGACCGGCTCCTCCTGAACCCAGAACACCTCGGCCTGACGCGGCGCGTCGGCAAGCAGAGCCTCGATCTCCGCCAAGGGAAACGGATGCAGTTGCTCCACGCGGACGATGGCGACATCGCCCATCTCCCTCACTTCGCGCTCATCCATGCAGTCGAAGGCGACCTTGCCGGTACAAAGCAGGATGCGACGTGCCTTCGCCGTCACGACCACCTCATCCTTCAGGACCCGGCGGAAGGTGCCACTGGCGAAGTCGGCGTGGCTGCCGGTGGTCCGGCGATGCCTGAGCAGGCTCTTGGGCGTGAATACGACGAGAGGCTTGCGCCAGGGACGCAACACCTGGCGACGCAGCAGATGGAAAAGCTGGGCAGCAGTCGTCGGGTACGCCACCTGGAGATTGTCTTGGGCACACAACTGCATGAAACGCTCGATACGGGCGCTCGAATGCTCCGGCCCCATGCCCTCGTAGCCATGAGGCAAAAGCATCACCAGGCCGTTGAGCAGACCCCACTTGGCTTCGCCGCTGGTAATGAACTGGTCGATGTGCACCTGAGCACAGTTGGCAAAGTCACCAAACTGAGCTTCCCAAGCCACGAGGCCACGCGGGGTCTCGAGGGAGTACCCGTACTCGAACCCCACGACGCCCATCTCGGAGAGCGGGCTGTTATGAATGGCGACGGGCTGCTGGTCGGCAGCGACGTGCTGCAGGCTGTTGTGGCGTCGGCCGTCCGTCACGTCCGTAAGGACCGCGTGGCGATGACTGAAGGTTCCCCGTCCACAATCCTGACCCGTCAAGCGCACGGGATGACCTGCAACGGCAAGACTGGCAAAGGCCATCGCCTCGCCGGCCGCCCAGTCGAGGGGCTCCTCCCCCGTAACCATGCGGCGACGCTGATCCAGAATGCGCTCGACCTTGGCGTGGGGCCGGAAGCCCTCGGGTACCGTGGCCCACGCGCGAAGAAGCCCCTCCAGTACCTCCGTGGAGACACCCGTCTCGGGGTCGGGGGCTGCGGATTCAGGTCCGCCCGCGATGCCCACCCAGGCACCTTCGGCAACGTGTTCCGACGGCTTGCCCTCAGGAGAGCGCGCAAGCTTCAGTTGGTCCTCGAGGGCGGCACGCGCACCTGCGGCCAAGGCATCGACGCCGGCCCGGTCCAGCACGCCCGCTGCGACCAAGGCCTCACCATAGGCGACGTGCAAGGGTGCACGCGCATCGATGGCGGCATACATCAGCGGCTGGGTGAATCGCGGTTCGTCACCCTCGTTGTGGCCCCGGCGGCGATAGCCGACCAAGTCGACGACGACATCTCCCCCGAAGCGGGCTCGGTAGTCGACGGCAAGGGAAAGCACCTGCATCACGGCAGCCAGGTCTTCGGCAGAGACGTGGAAGATGGGCGCATCGAGCATCCGTGCGACGTCCGTCGCGTACTCGCCCGAACGCGCCTCGCTCCACGAAGTGGTGAAACCGACCTGGTTGTTGGCCACAAGATGCAGCGAACCACCCGATTCATAGGCAGGCAGTCGCGAGAGATTGAGGGTCTCCTGGGCGATACCCTCGCCGATGAAGGCAGCATCCCCGTGAATGATGACCGCCATGGCATCCGTACCCAGATGGTCCCGCAGTGCACGCGCGCGCCCCACGGCCACAGGTCCCACGAACTCGAGGTGGCTGGGGTTGAAACACAGGGAAACCTCGACCGAACCTGCATGCGCAACATCCCATGTGCGGTGCCAGCCCAGGTGGTACTTGACATCCGCATGACCCGGATAGTCGCCATCCATATCCTCGAACTCGCGGAAGATTCGCGCAGCGGGCTTGCCGGCGATGTGCGTCAGGACATTCAGGCGCCCCCGATGGGCCATGCCGATGATGAGGTGCCGGGTGCCGGCAGCCGCGACCTGTCGGATCAGGTGCTCCAGAGCAGGGACGAGGGTCTCGGAACCCTCGAGCGAGAAACTCTTGGCGCCAAGAAACTTCTTCTGAATGAAGTCCTCGAACACGGCCGCACGCGTCAGCGCATCCAGCACGGAGCACTGTGCCGTGGCTTCAAGCGCGACCTCGAGGCGCCCCGTCTCGACCTCGCGGACCAGCCACTCACGGGGTTCGACGGCGTCGATATGCCCCACCTGAACGGCAACGCGCCCCGCCCAGGTTCGCCTGAGCCACGCCAGGAATGCCGCGCCTGCAGGAAGTCCGGCAGGCAGGCCGATACCGTCGGGCACGCCCGAGGCCAGCGCATCGGCCGAAAGACCGTGCCAGGAGGGATCCAACTCCGGCACCGCCCCCCTTGGCGTGCCCAACGGATCGAGGACGACCGCACGGTGGCCGTGGCGTCTGTAGGCGTCCACGAGACGAACGAGCCCTGGCCGGGAGCCCTCGCCAGCACCTTCCGAGGCACCGCCGAAAAGCGGTGCAGGAACAGACGCGGGACCGATGCGAGTCGGCCGCTCCGCATGAGCGGCAGCAAAGGCCGCACGCCACTCTTCGGCTATCGACCCGGGGTCGGACAGCCAATCAGCATAGAGACCCTCGACATAGGCCAGGCTCTGGGGATCGGGAAGCGGGTTGGACATGGACACGGTCATCCGCACCTTCGGGGAGGATGTGACGCCCTATTGTAGCCTGCCCGGTTCAGGCGGGCCATCCCGCGTCGTGCGACAGGTGCATCAATCCCCTGTCACCATGGCCGGACCGGGCAAAGGAGCAGGCACCGGTGCGTCGGAAATACTTGCTTGGCGCCGTCCCCGGCCAATCAACCTGCCCGTCCCTCCCTTCAGATCGTCGAGCAGGGTGTAGAACACGGGCACGACCAGCAAGGTCAGGAAGGTCGACGTCACGAGGCCGCCGATGACCACGACGGCCATGGGCGAGCGAAACTCGGAACCTGCGCCGAGGCCGAGGGCCATGGGCATCATGCCGAGCACCATGGCTGCCGTCGTCATCAGGATGGGCCGCAAGCGGACCTTGGCGGCCTCGATGACCGCATCGGTACGGGTCGCGCCGCGGTCCCGCATCGTCAGCGTGAAATCGATGATCAAGATGGCGTTCTTGGTCACGATGCCCATCAGCATGATGATACCGATGAGCGCCATCATGCCCAGGTCCTTGCCGAACACCAGCAAGCCGAGGAAGGCTCCGATGATGGACAAGGGCAGCGACATCATGATGGTCAAGGGATGCAGGAACGACCCGAACTGCAGGGCAAGTATGAAGTAAATCAGGATGATGCCCATCAGCATCGCCTGACTGAAGCCCGAAAACGAGTCCTGCTGCTGCTTGGCCTGACCATCCATGTCCGCGACGACGGTCGGAGGCAAATCCAGCTTGGGCAGCAACTCGTTCTTGACGAGTTCGGTCGCCGTGCCGACGGTCTTTCCGGGGACAAGATTGGCCGTGACGTGGACGAGACGCTGCCTGTTCTTGTGCTCGATCTGGGAGAAGCCACCGCCGAACGTCACCTCGGCCAGGGTCGAGAGCGGGACAGCGCCACGCGAGGTCGCCACCGAAAGATTGCGGATGCCGTCCAGATCCTTGCGGTAACGATCGGACAACCGGACCCAAACGTCCACCTCGTTGGGACCGTACGTGATCGTGCTGGGCGTCTCGCCGCTGGTGGCCAGCCTGAGCGTCAAGGCAAGCTGTGATGCCGTCACGCCGTACTGGGCCATCCGCTCGCGGTCCGGAACCAGACGAATCTCGGGCTTCTCATCCCCCAGGGAAGACTCGAGGTCCGCAAACATGGCCTGATCGGCCATCAGGGCAACCAGCTTGGCCGAATATTGGCGCAACTCCTCCAGGTTGTCGCCCTGGAGCTGGACATCGACGGGCTTGTTGTTGCCCGGCACCAGGCTGAATTCATCGGCGAGGACCTTGTAGCCGGCGGTTTCCGCGAACTCCTCGCGTACCTGCTTCGCCAGTTGGGCATCGGAGATCGTGCGCTCCTCCTTGGGCACCATCAGCACGGAAAGCCGGGCATCGTCCACCGTGCCGTAGTTGCCAATGGTCGTCAGGACGTGGGCCACCTCGCGGTGTTTCTTGACGCGTCCCGCAACCTCATTGGCGATGCGCGTGGTCTCGGAGAGGGGCGACCCCTTCGGCAGCTGCACGCGGAGCAGGAACTCGCCGCGGTCCGCATTCGTCAAAAAGGTCTTCTGGATGAACTTTGTCAGGCCGAGACCGGCGAAGAAGGTCACGGCTGCAAGCGCCACGACCAGGCCCCGATGCGCAAGGCCCCACCGAAGCATCCGGCCATAAACCTGTTCCATGCGACTGTCGCCACCCTCGTGACTGGTGTCCTTGGGCGCCACCTTGAGCAGGTAGGCCGACATCATGGGCGTGAGCGTCCGTGCGATGAGCAACGAGAACGCGACCGCAAAGGTCACGGTCAAGCCGAAGCTCTGGAAGAACCGGCCGATGAAGCCGGACATGAAGGACATGGGCAAGAAGACACCGATGATGGTCAAGGTCGTCGCCGTGACGGCCAGCTGGATCTCGCCCGTTGCGTTGATGGCGGCCCGGAGGGGTTCCTCGCCCATCTCCATGTGCCTGTAGATGTTCTCGAGGTCGACGACGGCGTCATCGACGAGGATGCCGACGACCAGAGAAAGCGCCAAGGTCGTGAGGTTGTTGAAGGTGAACCCCATCAGGTACATCGGGATGAATGCGGCGACAATCGACAAGGGAATCGCGAGGCCACTGATCAGCATGGCCGGCACGTTCCGCAGGAAGACATACAGGACCAGTACCGCCAGCACCGCGCCGATGGCGAGATGCTCCCAGACGGCCGCATTGGACATCTTGACGAACTTCGTCGTGTCCTGGGCCTTGGTGATGGTGAGTCCCTTGGGCAAGGTGGCGCGAAGATCCGCCATCCGGGCGTCAAGCGACGACACCATCTCCACCGCATTGGCATTCGTCTGCTTCGTGACGGACAAAATCACGGCTTGCGCGCCGTCCACAGATGCATAAGTCGCGCGGTCCTTGCTCGTCTGGCGGACGGCCCCCAGATCCCGCAGGCGAACCTGCCCCCCGGCCGGCGTATTCATCACCATGCCCGAGAGCGCCTCGACGCTGCCGAACTTGCCCATCGTGCGGATGTTGTACTGACGAGGCGAGCCCTCGACGACACCACCGGGCAGATTGAAGTTCTCGGCCTGGATGGTCTGAAAGACCCCGGGCAGGGACAATCCGTAGGCCTGCAGCCGTTCCGGCTCCAACGCCACCTCGACGGCCGGCTCGACGTTGCCCGACAGCAGAATCTGGGCCACGCCGGGCGTTTGCTCGAGGCTGGGCTTGAGCGTGTCCTTGACCCACGTGGACAAGGCCATATCCGACATGCCGGGCGCCGAGACGGCGTAGCTCACGATCGGGGTCGAGCTGAACGAGAAGGTCGAAAAGCTGGGCGGTTTGGCATCCTTGGGCAGCTTGTACTGGACCGCGGAAATCTTGTCCCGGATATCCGACGCTGCTTCCTTGGAGGACGTGCCGAGCTTGAGCGTCACGATGACGGTGGACAGGCCGTCCTTCGACTGGGAGGAGAGCGTGTCGAGGCCATTGATGCCGCCGACGGCGTCCTCGATGGGCTTGGTCACGAGCGTCTCGACCTCGGTGGGCGCGGCACCGGGGTAAACCGTGTTGACCACGACGACCGGGAACTCGATGTTGGGGAACAACTCGAGCGGCATCTTCATGAACGACGCCACGCCGCCGATTACCAGCATCACCATCAGGATGATGGTCGTGACGGGGTTGCGGATGAAGAAGGTCGAGAAGTTGAAGCCTGACGAAGCCTCAGCCGCAGGCGTGCGGGCCGTATTCGATTCGGACACGACCTAGCCTCCAGCCTTAATCCTGAGCGCATCGCCGTCCTTGACGAACGACGCCCCATCCGCAACCACCCTGACTCCGCGGGCCACGCCGGATAGGACCTCCACCCGCGCCGCTTCCCGGAGCCCCGTCCGGACAGGCGTGCGAACCGCCTTGGCGCCCTCGGCGACGTAGACGACCTGTTCGGCGCCATCCGTCTGGACAGCGGCCGTCGGGACGACCAAACCCTCATGCGTCCCGGCCGCGAGGACGCCCACGACGTTCATCCCGACGCGAAGACGACCGGTCCGCTCGAGGGAGACCTTGGCCGAGATGAGCCTGGACTGGGGATCCACGACTTCCGCGATGTCGACGATACGTCCAAGGAACTGCTCCCCGGGCAAGGCCACGCAGGTCACCGTGACAGGAGCCCCCTCGCGAACCAACGCCAAATCGCGCTCCGAAAAGGACAGCCTCGCCTGGAAACCATCGGCGCGTGCCAGCACGAACAGCGGGGTGGAGGGTCCCGCCATGGAACCCACCTCGACCTGACGTTGCAGCACGATGCCCTCGATGGGGCTCGTGACGACGGCATTGGCCTGGGTCGTCTCGAGCAGACGAATCGAGGCCTTCGCCTGCCGGACCTGACTGTCGTTCAGGCGAACGCTCGCCTCTGCCGACCGCAACTGCTGGTCACTGGCCACGTCCTGTTCGCGCAGCTCACGAACGCGCCGCAGGTTGTCGCGCGCCAGCTCGAGGTTGGCCTCGGCCGCGGCCAGACCGCTACGTCCCTGCTGCAACTGCCAGGCCATCTCGGGCACGTCGAGGCGAGCGAGGACTTGGCCCTTGCGGACCCGGGCCCCCTCCTCGGCACCCAGGTCCAGCACCCTGCCCGACATCTTCGGGATGATGGTCACCTGAGACTTCGGTATGACGGTGCCGGACAACTCCAGTCGCCGGGACATCCGCGCCGCCTGGACGGGTTCGACCGTCACGGCGACCGGCTTGCGGGCGGGTCCTGCCTCGGCGGCTGGGGCTGCGCCCTTCTGGCAACCGGCAATCGCGGCACAGACGACGGTCAAGGAAGCAAGCGCCAAGAGTCTCACGGGCGACCTCCGGTCGACGACAAGCCTGCACCGGTTGCGACAAGGGCAACGGGGTCCAGACCCAGGGATTGGGCAAGCCGCAACTCGGCGGCGAAGGCGTCATACCGGGCTTGGACGTAGCCGGTCCGCGCCTGGGTCAGTGCAGTCTGCGCATCGATCACCTCGTAACCCGTACCAACTCCGGCCTTGAACCGGACCTCGGAAAGGCGCTGCGCCTCCGCCGCCACGGCAAGGCCTTCCTGAGCGATGCGGACCCGATCGCGCGCTTCCTGCCGCCCCAGCCAAGCTGCGGTGATGTCGGTGGAAAGTGCTCTGCGCAACTGCGTCAGCTGTAGGTCGGTCTGAACAAGGTCGAGTCGACCGGAAGCGACCTTGGACGCATTGCGACCCCAATCCACGACCGGAACCTGCAGGGAAGCCGAAACATTGAGGGACCGCCCCGTCGCTATACCCAACTGGGAGTAGCTGGCCGATCCGATGACCTTGGGGAAAACGCTGGTCTCCGCCAAAGTCACGTTGGCTTCGTCCATTCGGCGCTTGGCCTCGAGGGTCTGAATCTCGGAGCGTTGCTCGACGGCGGGCCCAATATCCCGGGCAGGCTCGAAGGCCACCTCGGGCACGACGGGCTCGGCCTCGAGCGCACGCTGGCCCAAGGGCTCGCCCACGGCCGTCCCCAGCGCCAGACGCGCCAACTCCAAGCCTCCAGAAGCACTGCGCAATTGGCCTTCGACGGATGCAAGGCGGCTCTGGGCCTGCAGGACCTCGAACTTCGTCCCCGTACCGGCCCTGAAGCGGCGGACGGCAGCCTCGACATGACTTTGGGCCTGACGCTGAGCCTGAGTGGCCACATCGAGCAACGACGACGCCCTGAGCACCTGGAGGAAGGCGCCGGCCGCGTCGTAACCCGCCTTGCGCAGCTGGGCGCGACGGTCTTCCTCGCCGATCGCAAGCGAGGCCTCCGCCAGGCGAAGCCCAGCTTGGGTCTGGAAGCCATCGAAGAGCACCTGACTGACATTGACGCCCGACGTCATCAGCATGAACGGGGCGTCGGATGCCCCGCCAAAGCCGCCGAAGCCCCCCATGCCGCCGAGGGCACCAAGGCCACCCATCCCACCCATCCCACCCATGCCGCCCATGCCAACGCTACCGCCGGCACCGCCAAACCCGCCGCCGAATCCGCCGCCGAATCCGCCCAGACCGATGGCGTTGCTGTCGATCTGCTTGAACATCAAGCCGGATGCATTGGCCGTCACCTGGGGATACAGCCCGGCGTAGGTCTGGGTGATGAACTCCTTGGCCTGGGCCACCTTGGCGTCCGCAACAGCCACCGACAAGGCGCGCGCACGCGCCGACGCCACGGCCTCGGCCAGGGTCAAGGGGGAGGCGTCCGTACCCGCTGCACGCGCCTCGGCGGCGCCGACCAGCAGCACCGCTCCGGCGAGCAGGCAAACCCGCGGCATCATCGCCCACCCCGGTCAGGCCGATAGGCCACCCCGAGCCGGTAGTCCTGAACCGCTTCGGAAAGCGCGGGCGAAGCGGCAAACCGGCGGACCGTGAAGAGCTCCAATTCGAGCGAGGGCTGCAAGGGGAGGGCGAGGGTCGCCTGAAGGCTGACGGGACGGAAGTCCGAGACACCGTATGGTGCGCTCGGCATCGAGACGGACTGAAGCGGCACGTAGCCGACACCGGCACGCAGCGTCGCACCGAAGAGCACGGTCCCGGCATCGAGCGCAAGACCCAGGCCCTGTCGGTTCTGGGCAAAGTCCAAGGCGGTCCCCGTCCACGGGGTGCCCGCGTTGCTGACCTGCGTATACAGCCCCGTCCAGACGAGGGACGGCGACCACTCGAATGCGGCATCACCGAACACGGGACCTGCCGACAGGCTCACCACCGTCTCCTCGACGGAGGGTTGGGGCTCAGGCTGCACGAGCAAGCCCCCAACATCAATCTTGGTCTTCACCCGGCTCGTCGACAGGCCCACCAGAAACTGGCCCAAGCGGACCTGACCACCCGCGTCGAGCAGATTGAGCGAGGTGCCGGTGACAGCCCGGGCCGGACGCACGCCCTCCCCGTCCCGCAGGACAGCCCACTGGCGCACGGCAAGCCCGACGCTCAGGCGCGTCGGAAAGGCCTGGACAGGCGCCTCGGCAGCCGGCAGGCCAACGTCCCGGGCCGGAGTCCCGAAGGCAGCCTCATAAACGGGAACGGCCTCGAGGACAATCCGACCGCCGGCCGAACCCTCCATCTCCCGGGTCACGAAGCCAGGCGCGGAAATGACCAGCATCCCGCCCCCTCCGGCGGGCTGATCCAAGGCGAACTTGCCCTGGGCGTCCGTCACCACCAAACCGACGCTTCCGCGCAGCGAGACCAAGGCCGAGGCCACCGGGCGCCCGGCGACATCCACGACCTGACCGACGACCTGGACCCGGCGTTCGGCCGACGGGGCAGCCAAAGCCACGGATGCCGACATCGGCACCATCAAGGCAGCGAGCAAGAAACCACCCACGAACCCATCCGAAGACCGCGCCATCACTGTTCCACCACGACATTAACCGAAGCGCCCACGAGATCGACGAGATCGCCATCGACGATGACGGCCCACATCAACCGTTCGGCGCGTGTCGGCGCCTGCACGGGCGAGAGGGGCGTAAAGTCGAGCTTGGTGTCGGACAGGCGCGTCAGAGGCGTCGCCACGCCGCCCACCAGCAACTTCAGGCTGCGCGCACGCGTCCAGCGCTCGGGCAGGGCCCCCGTTCCCTCAGCCTGAAGAAGGCCCCGAGCCGTCGTCCCGGCTGCGGTCACGGTGTAGGTGACGGTCACCGAGACGGGCACGGCTCCATCCTTGAGCGCTGCCGACAAGGGCAGCGGGCTGTCGCAACCGGACAGCAACGCTGCCGCAAACAGGGATTCGCGAATCCGTAACAAGGCAGAACCTCGACAAGAACCAGAGCGCGACCCCCGATGTCGAGGGTCTGTATAGATTTACAGTAGGGTAGAGATTTTGCAGCAAGATTGCAACCGCAACGACCCAACCCGCTCAATCTTCAGTTGGCGAGGAAGCCCGTGGCGCGAAGCGTCTCCGTCCGCTGCCGATCCACCCGGAGATGACTGAGGAAGGTCCTGGCACGCTCCGTCGCAGGCTGTCTGAAGAAGACGGCGGGCGGTGCATCCTCGATGACCCTGCCGCCGTCCATGAACACGATTCGATCGGCGACCCGCTCCGCGAAATGCATCTCGTGGGTCACGACCACCATGGTCATGCCTTGGGCTGCAATCGCATTCATAACCTCAAGCACCTCATGGACCATTTCGGGGTCGAGGGCACTGGTCGGCTCATCGAAAAGCAGTGCCCGAGGCTCCAGAGCCAAGGCACGCGCGATGGCCACGCGCTGTTGCTGTCCACCCGACAACTGCGGCGGCCAGGCAGCGGCCTTGTGGCCCATGCCCACACGACCGAGCAACACGCGGGCGCGCTGCTCGGCTTCGGCCCGACCGACCCCGCGAACCTGGGTCTGGGGCAGCGTCACGTTCTCGAGCACGCTCAGGTGGGGAAACAGGTGGAAGCCCTGGAAGACCATGCCGACCTCGGCACGAAGGGCGGCCAGCTCACGGGCCGAAGTGTCCAGAGGCCTGTCAAACAGGGTAATGGTGCCGGAATCAACCTCCTCCAGCCGGTTCATGCACCGCAGCAGCGTACTCTTGCCCGACCCGGAAGGACCCAGCAAGACCACCTTTTCGCCGCTCCGGATCTCGAGATCGACTCCCTGCAACACCTTGAGGGAGCCGAAGGACTTGTGCAGGTCGCGGCAGGCAATGGCAACGGGTACGGTCACGCGTCAGATCCTCTGCAGCCTCGCCTCGGTCCAGCGGGCAAGCAGGGCTGCCGGATAGCTGATGACGAGATAGAGGGCCGCCGTCAGCAAGCCCAGGCGGATGTAGTCGTAGGTCGCGGAAGCCAGCATGCCGTAACTCTTGGTCAACTCGACAAGCGTGATGACCGAGACCAGGGAGCTGTCCTTGAAGAGGGCGATGAAGTCGTTGGTGACCGGGGGAATCGTGACCTTGAGAGACTGCGGCAGGATGACGTGCCGGATCGCCTGCAGACGGGACATCCCCAACGCGGCGCATGCCTCATGCTGGCCCTTGGGCACGGCCTGCAGGCCGGCCCGGTAATTCTCCGCCTCGTTTGCGGCATAGTTCAGACCCAGCCCGAGTACGCCGGCCACGAAGGCATCAAGTTCCACGCCCAGTTTCGGCAGGGCGTAATACAGCATGTAAAGTTGAATCAGCAGCGGCGTACCCCGCACAATCTCGACATAGCCCGTCGCCAGCCATCGCACGGGCGCAGGGCCGAAAACCCGACCAAGCGCCAGCAGCATGCCGACGCCCATGGCCAGCACCATCGCTCCCAGCGAGATGCGACAGGTCATCCAGGCGCCTTGCAGCAGGACAGGCAGATACTCGGCCAAGCCCGGGCCGTCCTGACGGATGATCGGCTGCACGTCCCTGTAGGACTTCAGCTTGTCCTGCAGGGGATGCCACAGGCGCCAGCGACGCAGGATGCGCTCGAGGCTGCCATCCTCGATCATCGTGCCGATCGCCCGGTCCAACTCCCGCTTCAGGGCCTCGTCCCCCTTGCGGAGGGCGATGCCGTAGAACCCCACGCCGCGCGGGGGCTCGATGAACCTGACGCGAGGATTGCGCGCAGCGTAGAAGTCGGCCACCGGCTGGTCGATGTAGACGGCATCGAGGCGCCCGATGGAAAGATCCTCGTAGACGGCGAACATGTCGGTGTAGTGCTTGATGTCGACCTTGCCGAGTCGCTCCAACTCGCGATGGGCAGCCGTGCTCGTGACGGTGCCGACCTTGAGTCCCCGCAAGTCTTCGAAGACCTGGACCCGCTCCTCGCCCCGCCGTACCGCGATGCGCTGCTGGTAGACGCAGTAGGGTCGTGTGAACAACGCGCCGCGCTGGTGGTCTTCCGCAATCTCGATGCCTGCCATCGCGACATCGATGGTGTTGCGGCTGAGCGAGGGAATCAGGCTGTCCCAGTTGACCTGAACGGGCAGAAAGGTCCGACCGAGGCGCTTGCCCAGTTCATCGGCGATATCGCGCTCGAACCCGATGATGCGTGCCGGGTTGGCCGGATCCGCGTACCCGTAGGGTGCCCCACCCTCGAGATCCAGGCCCCATCGCAGTTGCTCGGCCGCGCGAACGGGGGCGCTGCCGGCCGTGGCGAGCCAGAGCACGCCCAGCAGCAGCAAATCCAGCCAACGCAGACGCACGAGAACCCTCCCGTCAGGTGACGCGTCATCGTACCAAGCCATGCGTCCATTGCAAGGGGCGCGTCGGCGCGGCAGCATTGCCGCGACCGGCATCAATCCGAGGGAGGTCCCCATGCGAGGCGGGCGCGTGGCCATGGCGCTGTCGCTGCTCGGTTGCGGGGCAGCAGGTCTGACGCCTGCCGGATCGGCTTTGCCGGAGGGGGCGGCAGTTGCAACGAGCGTGGTCCTCGGACCGCAGGGGGCCCAAGTCGGTCTGGCCGTGCCCGCGAGGTTCTCCGAAGGCATATCGACCCATGAGGTCACGGGACTGCCACCGGGTCTCGAGGCGGGCACCTTGGCCGTCGAGGGGATTCCGGACCTCGCGCTGGTCCGGGTACGCCTCCACGCTACGGACAAGGCAAGCCTGGTTGCCGAAGCGCACGGCAGTCAGGTGCCCGTCGAGAGCCAGCCCGGCGCAAGTCCCGTCCCGTCCATGTGGGCGGCCACCCGGAGCGTCCGCTCTTCAAGATGGACGACCGCTGGTATGCGGAGCTGCCCGGTCGACTCGTCTTGCCCGCGCTGCCGGCGGCGGCCGAGGGGACGACGGTCATCCTCGCCAGGAAGCCGGTTGCGGAGCCTTGGCAGGGTACGGCGGTATTGCGCTTCCTCGACACGCGAAGCCACTGGAGACCGGGCCTTCGCATCACCTTGGACCGAAACGCCCGAGACGCCATCGTGGAGGCATGAGCCGTCGTCCGTTGGGCTGCAGGAGGCCGTGGCAGGGAAGTCGACATGAGCCTCATCGTCCAGCCGAACCGTCCGATGCCCATCTGGAAAGGTCTGCGCAGCCTCACAGCCGAAGCCTCGGACGCGACGATGCAGCCGGAAGGCAGCATCTGGCGCTGGCCATGCCCCGCCAAGCTCGACACGTCGCTACCCGGGGTCCTGCGTCTGCTGCTTGGCCAGCGTACGAACGTCCCATCGACCCTCGAGCAGCGGTTCCGCTTCCCGGTGCCATGGGAGCCCTGACAAGACGAGAGACCACGTCGGGCACAACTCGAGCTGACCGTGGGGCCTGCCGGGGGGACAGGCCCCAACTGCCCACCAGCTACGTGGCAAACAAGCCAGCAGGATGAAAGGGGGCAGCCTGTGCCGCTGGCACGCGGCGAAGCGGGAACCACGCCGGCGGACAGGCCGCTGGTGCTCTGGTTGGGCGAATCCCCGGACACGACGGCCACCATGGTGCAAATCTCTTGCCAAGACAATGCGCTTGGCCAGAGGGAAACAGGCGGCGCCATCACGATTGCCCATTCCGGCCGGACGCAGGCATTGGTCCGCCTGGTGATGGCGTCGGACACCCCGTGGCGCTGAACCGCGGGTTCCCCCGTTCCGGACCGGACCACTCCGACGGAGGCCACCTTCCGACGCACTCGTCCAGTCAGTCCCGCCGCCGCACCGGCACCTTGACAACCACGACCCCGGCCCGGGCAAACGTAAGGCGCATCTTGAGCGTTTGGCCAGCGGCAAAGGTCCGACCAAGGCCGATGAGCATCAGGTGGACGCCCTCGGGCTTCAGGTCCACGGCCCCCCGTGCAGGCACGGCCAAGCGAGCCAACGGCTGCATCAGCCCCCCCCCGGAAGGGCCACGTGTCAAGACATGCAGACGCACCTCCCTTACGCCGTCTAGGGCAGCCGCCTGGAGGGCATCGGACTGGCCCCTGCCCTCCAGCCGACCATAGACTCCGAGGACATCGGTCCCCGGTGGTGCCTCGGCAATCCAGAGCGAAACGGCAGGAACCATCTCAACGGTCGCGCGCAACCCGCCGGCCCGGGCGCTGGCCGCCACAGGCCCGCAAGTCACGGCCGCGCAGGCGACGACGAACCAAGAAGCTATTCGGTAGGACACGCACTCATGCTACCCCCGAAGTGCCTTGGCGACCTCCCCCGGCACGAAGGGTGGTGACAGCCGACCCCTGAGACGGCCGCGAGGATCGATCAGGAAGACGTCCAGAGCGTGCTCGATCTCTCCCCCCGCCGTCGCTGGCGCCGCAAAGGCAGCGCCAAAGGCCTTGCAAACCAGCGTGAGATCACGAGCATCGGGCACCTGGACGCCGATGAAACGCGGATGAAAATACCGGACGTAAGCACCCAGGCGAGCCGGTGTGTCCCGCTCCGGATCAACCGAAATCATCACCACCTGCACGCGCGCCTCCTGTGGCCCAAGGGCACGAATCTCCTTCGCGAGGCCGGACAACGCCGTGGGACAGGCCGAAGGGCAGCCACGGTAGCCGAAGTAGACGAGGCCCCAGCGGCCATCCAGGTCCGACCAAGCAAAGGACTTGCCCGTGGATGTCGCCATCGGCACGTCGGGCAGACCGGACTGCCAGGCGGACCACCACGCCCCGGCGAGACCGACCCCGAGCGAGACCAACAAGGTCAGGGCCAGGGACCGGGGGATTTGCCCGGGGCGTGGGGTACCGCGCATGGTTCGCCTACTTGACCTGGGTCCGGTCGATCACGGAGATGGTGTTGTCCGTGATGTTCGAGACAAAGGCCCGCGTGGCCGTGAAAGCGGCCTTGTGGTGACCGACGCCCACTTGAATGACGTGCAGGACCTTGTACGAGACGGCATCCATGACCGTCACGGAGTCGTCACCATCCCCCATGACCCAGATCTGGTCGGCTGCCGCGGCATCTGGGGAAGGCACCCGGTAGATGTGGACCGGAGCAGTCGGCTTGTCGTCCAGTTTGCGGCCGACAAGGACGTGCGTCAGGATCTTGCCGGTCGCCAAGTCGACTACAGCCACGCGATCAGCACCCTTGCAGGTGATGAAGGCCTTGGCCTTGTCCGCCGTCAGGACCGAATCCGTGGGCGTCGACAGCGTCGTGGGCTTGGCCACCACCGTCTTGGTCGACGGGTCGTAGACCACGAGGGTGTTGCTGGTCTTGTTGCCGTAGACAAGCCTGTCCTTGCCCTCGACGAGGCCCATCTCGATCGGTCCGGGTTCGTTGCCTTCCTTCAGGATCCATTTCTCGCCCACCGGTTCGCCATCGGCCGGGTCGAGGGCAGACACCACGACCGCATGATCCGGTCCGCTCGGCGCCGCTACGAAGGCCTTGCCGACGGCAATGAAGCCACCTGCGCTACCCGTGGCCACAGGGGCCAGATCGAAGCTGCGCGTGCTGGGTATGGCGGCGAAGTCCGCAACCCCGGCAACAAGCGGCCAACGCACCCTGAAGAGGCTATTGGGTACCGAGGCCTGCTGCAGCATGGCCGTGCGCGTGTCCCAAAAGCCCAGCCGGGATCCGGGCTTGCCCTCCATCGCGACGAAGGCGACCTGGCCGCGCGTCGTCGGGGAGATGATGCGCAAGCCATTGGCAAGGCCGTCCAGAGCGATGACCACGCGCTGGGCCGGATCCGCCTTGGTGGCGCTCGGACGGGCCGAGACCGTGGCCGCAGACGACCCCGGGAAGAGCCTCGTGAAGTCGAGCGTCTCAAGCACGGCGAGGCTGCCGGCGTCGGCTGCCGTCACGTCGAACTGCGCGTTGATGACCTCCATTTTGCCTGCCGACGGATCGGCATTGAAGACGAGATCGCCGGCCACATCGATGCCGTGGGGCCCCTTGGCCGTGGGAATGGTGGCCACGGGCTTCAGGGCCGGGACACCCGAAGTCGTGGGCGAGTTCGCGGTGGCACCGCCGGATGCCGTGCCGGTCGTCGGCGTGCTGCAAGCGGCAAGCAGGGCTGCCGAAGCGAGAAACAGGGAACGACGGGATGACTGCTGGATTGCCGTCATGATGAATAACCTCCTTTGAGGGCCGGCCTCCGATTCGGGGGCCAGCCACGGGACAACGCGCTGATTTCAGGCGTCAGGGAGGCGGGGAGGAGGCACCGGGGGGCCCGTTGCAAGCGCGGGCAGAAAGCCGCATGCCCTCGCTGGGACCCTTTGGCGTTCGGCAATCAGGGGGTTGTCAGCCCGGAGGGCCGGGGACAGCGTAGCGTCTTCCATGGCAGAAACTTCGATCGTCAGGAAGGCTTGGGCTGCCTCCGAGACGTCCATGAGGTACGTATCCGGATGGGCGGACCATGAGCACGGATGAGCCAAGCTCTGGTGCAGGCAGACCCTCGGACAGACGGAGTCGGCGTTGCGCACGCCCAGCAGGGCCACGACCACGATGGCCATGGCGACGAGGCGCGCCAGCCGCATCACGCCGTTGGCACCTCCAGCAGACCGATCCGGGTTACGAGACAGGCCGCACCGACGTAGCCGTCCTCCGGCACGTCCTGAAAGCCGGCCTCGGCAAGGCGCCCGGCGATGCGACGATGTCCCTCCTCCAGAGCATACCAAGGCACGAAGGCAAACGCGTGGTGAATCGAGTGGAAGTTCAGATAGTTGAAGTAACGGGCCACCAAGGGATGGGTCGCCACGTTCCGGCATCCGGCCCACTGGGTGTCGAAGAACGTAGGTCCGGATCCCCACAAACCGTCATGCTCGATTTGGCCCCGAAACTGCATGATGGCGCCAACGAACCGTTCCAGCACCAGCCAGACAAGGCCCCAAGCCAGTGCCATCTCGCCCCCTCGCCCCCCGAGGACGTGCTCGCCGGTCCACCACGCCCCTCCATACAACATGCCTTGGGTGAACACGAGACCGACCAGATCAAGAACCAGGGCCCTTCGCATCCGCGGGTCCTCGTCGCGCAGTTTGTAGCCGTGCCGCGCCATCTCGACGATGAGCCCGACGCCCCCGTCGAAGAAGACCCTGATCCAGAAGCGATGCTTCATACGCCAGCGCCCCAGCCGCCCCGCAGCGGCCCGCTCGTGCGGGAGCGGCTCGATGCGCTCGGGATCGCGGATATCCGTACCGTTCCACTTATGGTGCAGCAGGTGCAAGCGGCCATAGGTCAGGTGAGGCCACAAGAGCGGCCACGAGAGCAAGGGCGGCAAGCCGTCGTCGAGCCAACGGATACCCGTGAGCGTCCGGTGAATGGCGTCGTGGGTGAGAATCATTGCCGAAGCGACCCAGAAGGCGAGCACGACAAGCCCACCCCCGAAGACCCACGGCTCACGCAAGACCGCGCCACGGGCGACGACTGCAGCCAACCCCAGCATCACGAGGCCCCGAACGGCGACCTGCAGCAAGCCTGGCCCGTGCCGGACGACCGCAAGGTCCCGCACCAAGGAGGCAAGTTCGGCGACGGGCACGGCCCGGGAATAGACCGGCACTTCACGTGGCGCGCCAACTTGCATGGCTGCATCATGCCCGAAAGGGACGAAGGCTTTCAACCCGTCAGGACAAGGACAAGGACCTACCAACCGTGGATGAGCAAGCCCTGACGAGGGATTTCTCGCGCCGACTGGGCGTGCCGGTGCTGCTGCGCTGGTGCTCGGAGGCTGCTCTCGGGCCGGCATGGACCGGGAGCCCCGACGCCCATCGGGTGCGCATCAATGCTTGGCGGCGGGGACGCGCGGCCTTGGCGGAAGTGGTCGCGGCACTCGGTCGAACGGATGATTGTGGTCGTCCGGGACCACCCGACTGCGGCCTGTCCCTCGCGCACTCGGGATCGTGGGCGGTGGCGGCCGGACGACGCGATGCGCATCCTGTCGGAGTCGACCTCGAGCAACCGGACCGGGTGGTATCCGAGGCGGTGCTGCGGCGGATGGGCATGCTCGCGGGGGAAACCCGGACGCTCGGGGCCACGGACCACCTGGTCCTGTGGACCGCGCTCGAAGCCGTCCACAAGGCCCGCGGAACCACCGGCGGCCTCGTTCCGGGCCAGATCCGCATCGAGGCCATTCATCGACGTGCCGGACGGGCGTGGGTCGCCGGCCAAGCCTTCGCGTGGTGCGCGCGCAAGACCAGCCGGGGCATGGTCACTCTGGCGGTGCCTCTGGCATTCGGGGCGGCACCTTCCGCCACATGACGACGTGGGGAAGGCCCACCAGCAAGAACTCTTCCCCGATCTGCGTCCAGCCGTCCCGCAGGTAGAATGCCCGCGCCACCACACGGGCATTGCACCAGACTCGGGTCACGTCGGCGGCGGTCAGAGCATCGTCCAAGGCCCGCAACAACGCGGCACCCACGCCCCGCGAGCGCCACGCCGCAGCCACGGCCATGCCGCGAAGCTGGCGGGTGGCACCCGGCACATCCCGATGGGCTTCGGCAACAACCGTGCAGCAGCCCACCAGCGTGTCGCTCGCCCACGCCGCCAGATGCAGTGTCAGGCCATCGGCATCCTGCGGATAGCGACTTTCCTCCTCGGGAAGACCGGCACGCAAGACGGCGTGCCTGAGCGGCCTCACCACCGATGCATCCACCACCCGGACCGACAGGCCACGAGGACCTTGGTGGTCGGTTTCAGGCATCCGCGATGTCCCCCAGCCAAATGAGACTCTATCTTTGTCGCATTTTAACAAGTTCTTGAACTAACGGCCTATGAACATTATGGCTGAGTTAACCCATTCTCCTGAGGTCCTCCCATGCACAGATTGCCCCGCCCGCTCGCGACGTTGCTGGCCTTGGCCGTCACGGCCTGTGGTACCGGCAATCAGGTCTCAGTCACGCAGATCCCGTCCGTCACCCTGCGCACCGAAGCCCAGCTGCCGCGCTTCGCACCGCCGCCGACCGCCGGGGAAGCCGTGCCCGGCCAAGTCATCGTGCGCTTCGGCCCTGGTGAGGCAGCCCCGCCGCAGTTGCCCGGCGCCATCCGGGTAAAGGCTGTCGCCGGCGTCGACAACGCCTGGGTCTACCGGATCACGGGGGGCAGCTACACGGCCTCGACGATGCAGGCCTGGGATGCCCTGAAGGCCATCGCCTACGCCGAGCCGGTCTACACGTATCACGCCATGAGTTATCCATCCGGCGAGGATACGTCCCTCTACGGCCTGAACCTCATCGAGGCCCCCAAGGCGTGGGACCGCGTCACCGCCAAGCGTGACGTGATCGTCGCCGTCATCGACACCGGCGTCGACTACACCCATCCCGACCTTGCCGAAGCCGTCATCAAGGGGCCCGACGTCGTGAATGGGGATGATGACCCGATGGACGATCAGGGACATGGCACCCATTGCGCCGGAACCGTCGGGGCAGCCGCAAACGGTGCCGGCATCGTCGGAGTGGCACACGGGGCAAGAATCTTGGCCATCAAGGTCCTCAATTCCCGGGGGTCCGGGAATAACGTCGACATCGCCGCCGGCATCGATGCCGCCGTCAAGGGCGGGGCGCAGGTCATCAGCCTGAGCCTGGGTGGTCCGGAATCCCGCGCAACCCGCGACGCCATCCGCTCCGCAACCGAAAAGGGCGTTCTGTGCGTCGCTGCGGCCGGCAATGAGAACAGCAAGCGCCCCAGCTACCCGGGTGCACAGCCCGAGGCGCTGGGCGTAGGCGCTTCGGATGCCCGGGACCGGCGCTCGACCTTCTCGAACTACGGTGACACCGTGGACATCGCGGCACCCGGCACGGACATCATGTCGCTGGCAATCGGCGGCGGCTATCGGAAGCTGTCCGGCACCAGCATGGCGACGCCCCACGTCGCCGGTGCCGCGGCTGTCCTGCTCTCCCTACAGCCGGATCTGGGCGTGGCTCGCTTGCGCCGGATTCTCGAGACCAGCGGCGACAAGGTCTCGGGTTTCACCGAGACCCCGGCTGTCACGCGTCTGAATCTGGCACAGGCACTGGACATGCTGGACAAACCGGCCGTCGAGGATGGCCCGCCGGCCGTGACGGAGCTCAAGGTCACGGCAAAGTCCACGAGCGCTATCGTGACGTGGAAGACGGCAGCGCCTGCTCGATCCACCGTAGCCTACGGTATCGGCGACGATCTTTCGGAGACGGCGGAGGTCAGCGATGCTGAGGTCGTCGCGCACAAGGTCACGCTCAGGAACCTGAAGCGCAACAAGACCTACAGCTTCCGCATCACCACCACGGCCCGCGATGGCCAGTCGCTGACGACCCGGGTCAAGACTTTCAGGACGCGTCTGCTCGCCATGCTGTAGGGCGGCACGCTACGGTTGACCCGCGGCCATCTCGCTGCCCAGTGCGGCAAGGGTGGCCGCGGCGTTCAACTGTCCGGCCCCATGTCGTTCGTCGGGCCCCGGAGGCCCCATATCCTCCGCCCCGGCCCGCAACAGCGCAGCCACGGCAGGCGGGCTGAGCCCCGGCCGCAGGCTGCGCACCAGAGCAGCCACCCCTGAGACGTGCGGAGCCGCCATGCTGGTGCCGGACAAGGGCCACCAGCGACCACGAGGGAGGGTCGAGATGATGCCCGTGCCCGGCGCCACGATCGTCATCCAGACGCCATAGTTGGAATAGTCCGCCAGCGCGTCTCCCTGACGCGTGGCACCAACGGCCATGACGCCATGGTTGGCGGCGGGATAAATGGCCTGGAAACTGCCGCTGTTGCCCATCGCCGCCACGACGACTGCTCCCTTGGCGAGGGCGTGATCGATGGCGGCCTGCTTGGCAAGGGCCCCTGCCCGGCTGCCAATGCTCAGGTTGAGGACATCCGCCCCCATGTCGGCCGCCTTGATGATGCCCTCGCAGACCGTGGCCACCGTGCCCTCGCCTTGTGCATCCATGACCCTTACAGGCATCAGCATCGCCCCCGGTGCAACACCCGAGAGGCCCAGGCCATCATCCGTCGTGGCCCCGATAATGCCCGCGACGTGGGTCCCGTGGGCGTTCTGGTCAAAGGGATCGCCGTCCCCATCGACAAGATCGATTCCGGGCACCAGTCGGCCGAGCAGGTCCGGATGGCTAGCGTCGATGCCGGAATCCACCACGGCCACGCGCACGGCCTGTACCCCACGCGTGGCCTGCCCTGCCTGCCTTGTGCGGATGCGTTCGAAACCCCACTGCGCTCCACCGGCGCCTGTCTCGTCCAACCAGCCGGGGCCCCGCCAGCCTTGCTCGGGGGCCAGCCGCTCGCGGGCGTTACGCTCCATCCAGGCCACGCCCTCGAGCACCGGACGGCCTGGTGTCCGGGTGCGGACCAACCAGAGACCGCCACCGAGCGGACGCCGGGCCCCAAGCGTAGCCCCATCCTGCCCTTCAGGCTGCGCTCCGGCCATCGCGACGATCCATTCCCGTCCCGTAGCCACCGTGTCGGGGTCGAAAGCCTGTCCGCGATAAACCACGCCAGCCGTGGGACCTGCCGTACTGCATGCCGCCAGCAGCGCGGCCGAGATCAACGTGGCCACCTTGAAACTGTTCACGCCCGCAACCTCCCGTTCTGGTCCTGAGCCGAGCTTTTGGCCGAAACCTCCCATCGTCCTCCGAGGCCGCGGTGCCGGGGATTCGGGTACGATGGCCCCGAGGAAGCCGCTATGTCCCGATACCCGTTGCTGAGCGCCCCGCTGGACCTTGGCTTCACGACCCTCAGGAACCGGTCCGTGATGGGGTCGATGCATACGGGCCTCGAGGACCGGTCCGAGGATTTCAAGGACCTGGCGGCCTACTACGCGGCCCGGGCACGGGGCCAGGTCGGCCTGATCATCACGGGCGGCTTCGCGCCCAATATCGAGGGCTGGCTTTCGCCCTTCGGGTCACGTCTCGCCACGCGGGCGGCCGCGCGAAAACATCGCATCCTGACGGCCGCCGTCCATGACGAGGGCGGCAAGGTCGCCCTGCAAGTCCTGCACGCAGGGCGTTACGGTTACTCTCCCCTGTGCGTCGCTCCTTCGCGTCTCAAGTCGCCCATCTCGCCGTTTACGCCACGCGCCCTCTCCGAGGCAGGCATCGAGCGCCAGATCCGGGCTTTCACGCGATGCGCCGAACTGGCACGCGAGGCCGGCTATGACGGCGTGGAGGTCATGGGTTCCGAGGGCTATTTCCTGAACCAGTTCCTCGCCAGCCGGACCAACCACAGGACAGACCGGTGGGGTGGCAGCTACGACAACCGGATGCGCCTGCCGGTCGAGGTCGTCCGTCGCATTCGCGAGGCTACGGGACCGGACTTCATCGTCGTCTACCGTATCTCGGTGTTGGATCTCGTCGAAGGCGGAAGTACCTGGGACGAGGTTGCCCTGCTGGCGCGCGCCATCGAGGCCGCCGGGGCAACGATGCTCAACACCGGGATCGGCTGGCATGAGGCCCGCATCCCCACGATTGCCACCTCGGTGCCGCGTGCGGCCTTCTCATGGCTGGGAGCACGACTCAAGCAGGAGGTCGGCATCCCGGTCTGCGTCAGCAACCGGATCAATGACCCTGCCGTGGCCGAGTCCGTCCTTGCAGCCGGTGAGGGAGATCTGGTCTCGATGGCACGTCCCTTTCTCGCGGACCCCGACTTCATGGCCAAGGCCCTCGCGGGCCGGCCTGAACGGATCAACACATGTATCGCCTGCAACCAGGCGTGTCTCGACCACATCTTCGGGGGCCAGAAAGCCAGTTGCCTCGTCAATCCCGCCGCGTGCCGGGAGGAGTCGTTCACCCCTCGCAAGGCCGATGTCGCACGGCACGTGGCCGTCGTCGGGGCCGGTCCGGCTGGTCTCGCCTGCGCCGTAACGCTCGCCGAGCGCGGCCACGATGTCACGCTCTTCGAGTCGGCAAGCGTCATCGGTGGACAACTGCGCATGGCCGCACGTATCCCGGGCAAGGAAGAGTACGCCCAGACCCTGCGCTACTACGGTGAACGCCTCGAGGAAACGGGCGTCCGCCTTATGCTGGGTCGGACCGTGACCTCGGAGGACCTGCTTGCAGGGACTTTCGACAGCATCGTGCTGGCGACCGGCGTCGTGCCCCGCTCTCCCGGCATTCCCGGCGAGGATGATCCCCGCGTCCTTAGCTATGTCGACGTGCTCGAGCACAATCGCCCGGTGGGTCGGAGCGTGGCCATCGTGGGCTCCGGGGGCATCGGGGTCGATGTCGCGGTTTTCCTGGCGGAGCCGCATCCCGCTCCCAGCCTTGATGCCGCGGCCTGGCGCAGGCAGTGGGGCGTCACCGATCCCTCCGAGGCGCGCGGGGGGCTCGGGACCGTCTACGCTGAAGTGCCTTCGCGGCACGACATCACGATGCTGCAACGCCGCCCCGGACGTCCGGGTGCGGGTCTGGGCAAGACGACGGCGTGGATTCATCGAGCGACGCTCAAGAAGCGTGGCGTCAAGCACGAGGCCAACGTGCGGTATGAGCGCATCGACCCCGCCGGACTCATTGTCCGCGCTGCCGACGGGACGGGCCCCGAGCGCACCATCGCCGCCGACACCATCATCATGTGTGCCGGTCAGGAACCGAGGCGGTCCCTGCTCGCTCCGCTCGAGGCCGCGGGCAGGAAGGTCCATCTGATCGGGGGCGCGGCCAAGGCAGGCGAGCTGGATGCCAAGCGCGCCATCGAGGAAGGCACCCGTCTGGGGCTGGCGCTGTGACAGGCGGGCAGGAGGCCGACGGCATTCCTCTGGAAATGCAGGGCGCATACGCGGACATGGCGGCTCTGTATGAGGACGTCGCGCGGAACATGACCGTCGTCCTCGACGTGCACGCCGGGATGGGCCTGGTCCCTTCCTGTAGCAAGGGTTGCGACGCGTGCTGCCACCAGCTGGTGCTGTCCACCGTGGCAGAGGCCAGAGAGATGGCCCATGCCCTCGAAAGCCTCGAGCCCGCGCCCCGCAGCCTCGTCGCGGGACGGATCGACCATTGGCTGGAGGTGACGGGACCGCTGCGCCATGCCCTGCAACAGGCGAACGACGAGACGCTCGACGAGGTGGTCGACACCATGGCGGCGCAGTATTGGCAGCAACGCATCCCATGTCCTTTCCTTGTGGAACGGGCGTGCATCCTTCACGATGCGCGTCCTCTGGCCTGCCGGCAGCATCACGCGCTGGGAGATCCGGTGCATTGCGGCGAAGCCGATGGCCAGAACGTAGACCAGATGGAAGCCATGGAAGACTTGTTCTTCCTTGCGCAGGACGCCATTACCGGGGAAGACGCCGAAATCGGGATCTTCCCCGAGCTCGTGGCCATGCTCTCCGAGAGCCGGCATCCCTAGATTTCATCGGGACTCAAGAATCCTGGGACACCCGGAGCAGGACAAGACATCAGGGCCGGTTGGCCCGAAAGTTTGTCCGATGCCCTCTCCCGCAAGCAGAAGTTCAGGCAGCGTGGCCGTTCGGCCCCGTCCCGCGGTGCCTGCGCCTGATGCCAGCGTTACCGTGGGCAGCGCGCCCTCGGGCGACTTGTTGCGCCTTTCGAGGCATGAGCCGGCCGCGGGCGACCTGATGGAGGTGCTCGTCACGCCCCCCGCGCATCGAGGCTCCTTGCCCGACGCGGCGTCACGACGCCGGAGGCCATCCCGGCATGGGCAAGCGAACCGTGGCGCCGAACGGCCTTCACGCTGTGGACCGACCTGCCTGATGTCAGCCTCGAAACCTATGGCCAGCGCTACGACATGCTGCGCATCCCCGGTATCACCCCCGGCGAGGTCCGCCTGATGCACGAGGCAGGCATCGAAACGGCAGGCCACCTTGCCGCACTGGGCGGTGAGGATGCGACTGCCCACGGGGCCCGGTCCGAGTTCTTGCGCCGCATGGAGCGCGTGCGGGATCAGTTGGCGAGGCAGCCAACCTGCACCTCCCGGAAACGGACGAGGCCCGGCTTGCCGGGCTCGCGGCAGCCGCAGCCGGTCTCAAAAGCCGCATCCGATCCCGCCAGCTATTCCTCGGCGAGGTTGAGCAGCCGTTCAGGCTGGTTCGACTCGAAATGCAAATGGGGCCCCGTCGTCCAGGATCCGGTATTGCCACAGGCCCCGATCACGTCCCCACGGCGGTAGGCACCCGCACCTCGGGCAGACTGCAGGTGGGCGTAGGACGTCTCCAGTCCGTCTGCCGCACGCAACGCAAAGACGTTGCCATGAGTGTGATTGCGAAAGGACCGACCTTGGCCGTCGTGCGCAGCGCGGACAGGCGTGCCCTCGAAGCAAGCGATGTCCAGCGCGGGATGACCGGGTTGGACGCCCCGGGTCACGACACCGGGCATGGGGCGAAGCAGCGGCGGGGGCATACTGTCCCGGTTGGGCTTCGGCAATCGGCCGACCACGGGACGCGGAACGGGAGAAGAGCGTGGCAACACGATGGGCTTCGGGACCTCTCGGGACGGGACATGCATCCATCGCCCCAAAATTCACGGCACGGCCTTAAGAAATAGTTATACCCAAACCAAGATCAAGCACATGAATGCTTCAGCGCCCCCCACCCAGCCAGCCCACCACGGCAAGGGCCAGCAGGATCAGGAGGACGCGGACGCCGCCGCCCCCCTTGCGCTGGCCAGAGCGCCAGCTGGCGCGGGAGGTGTAGGACAAGCCCGTTCCCGGCAGGCCCGTCGTGGCCCTCACGCCCTCCTCGTCCACCGTCACGCGGGCGCCACGCTTGCCGAAGGACACCGAAGGCCGCCCCATGCCCAAGTTGAGGCTGATGCCCGGCAGCAGCCGCACGGTCCTGCGAAATCTCCAGCCCACGAGGTCCCCCAGCGGCATCATGCCCAAAGATGCCGATCGTTCCAAGCCGGGCGACGTTCATCGTCGATCGTCACGCCCCGGCGAGTCCTGGCGTGCGGCGGAACCCGATTGGCGCCGGACCTCAGCCGCGCCGTGGCGATAGACCAGATGGCCCCGGCTGGCGCCGGCCCGGATGCCCGAGCCAAGCGCGACTCCGGTTCCCGCAATAGAAGCGAGGGCTAGCCAGGGACCGACCGGTGCCGCCTACAGCGGCCAGCCGCCCGCACCGAGCGCGGTCGAACCGGCTGTCATCCAGACGAACTGTTCGGCCGCCGATTCATGCCTATCAAGGGCCTCCTCGGGACCCCCTTCCTCGACAAGTTCCTCTTCGTTCTCGCCAGCCCGCATCGCGACTACCCCGCTGGTCGTCGCCACGATCTGGAGCAGGACCACGAGGCCCCAGGTCCTTAACGGAAGCCAGCTACGCCGCGACGCCACCAGCACCGCAAGGCCGAGGAACGGGAGCGCGACGGCGAGTCCGAGGGGAACGTGGACCAGCCTGGGCTGGAAGAAGAACGCGTCCATGGGGGCAGCTTGCAGCGAGGCGCCCGACAAAGGCAAGAATCATGCCTGCCAACCAAGACCGTGCTTCCGGCACTCGGGGCGACCGGTCACGGTCCCCAAGGCAAAGTCCCTTCCGCCATCATACGGAAGGGACCCGAGTCGGAGCGGCGGGATTCGAACCCACGACCTCTTGCACCCCAAGCAAGCGCGCTACCAAGCTGCGCCACGCCCCGAACAGACGAAGATGATAGCAGCCCGCCGGATGGTGGTCCAGTGGCCGGGTCGTGGACCGATCAGACCATCAGGTCAAGGATCAGGCCCCGGATGGCGTCGAGCCGCCCTGCCAGATCCACCACGCCGGACTGACTCTTCAGGACATCCTCGGACAGCTGTTCCAGATCCTGATCAAGCGTCCGCAGAATGGCCAGCGTCCGGTTGCGCCGGTCGGTATGCTGATCGACCCGCCCGAGACGCTCGTGCACACGCTTGATGAAACGCCGCACCAGTTCCCGGTAGGCGGCCAGCTCTCCCATCGAGGGGCGCTCCATCAAGCGCCGGGCCTGACGCTCGATGTCCGCGACCAGATCCTCGGCACTCCCGGGCGTGTGGCTCGCCCGCGGCACCGCGGCCAGCTGATCCTGGAAACTCGCAGGGCCGACTCCGGCGACCTCACGCGCCGGAACGGGCCGATCCTGCCTGAGCGGCGTGGCCGAGCCGCGGCCGTCCTGCCCAACCTTGAGGTCCATGGGTGCATCCTACCCGGGAACCGTCCCTGAAGCCGTGATACGCTGGACCAGCCTTGTTCCGATGAGCCAGCTTTTCCTGCACGACACCCTGTTGGACGGTCTCAACCCCGCCCAACTTCAGGCCGTGACCACGGTTGATGGGCCCGTCCTGGTGATTGCCGCCCCCGGCTCAGGCAAGACGAGCGTCCTGACGCGCCGCATCGCGCGGATGGTCCGGCAGGGCATCAAGCCCGAGGCCATTCTGGCCGTCACGTTCACCCGGAAAGCCGCAGGCGAGATGGCCGAGCGCGTGGGCCTGCTGCTCGGGGACAAGGGCGTCCATGACGGCCTGACCATCGCGACCTTCAACAGCCTCGGCATGAAGCTCATCCAGCAGCACCACGCGGCGCTGGGCTTCCCGCGCCCGCCGCGCCTGCTCCTCGAGCAAGGCCAGCGCCTGGTGCTTGACATGGTGCGCAAGGAGCTTAGGGCCGAGGTCTCCGCACAGGACATGGCGGCCTTCATCTCCTGGAACAAGAGCCGGCTGGTCCCGCCGGACCAGGTGCGCAGCGTCAGCGCCGACCCGAGAGACGCCGTGCTGGCCCAGGCCTACGCCAAGTACGAGGATTGGCTCCGAACGCGGGGCGTGTATGACTTCGACGACCAGATCGTGCTGCCGGTGCGTCTGCTGGAAAAGCAGCCCGATATCCGGGCCAGGGTGCAGGCCACATGGACCCACCTGCTCATCGACGAATTTCAGGATACGAACCGTGCCCAGTATCGTCTTGCGCGACTGCTGGCGGGGGACCGGATGAACCTGTTCGCCGTCGGGGACGATGCGCAGGGAATCTACGGCTTCCGCGCGGCCGAACTGGACAACCTGCTGGGTTTCGAGCGGGACTTCCCCGGCACGACACGCATCATGATGGAACAGAACTACCGCTCGACGCCGCAAATCCTGGACTTGGCCAACCGCCTGATCCGCCACAACAGCAAACAGATCGAGAAGACAATCCGGGCCGTCAAGCCTCCCGGTGAACCGTGGGAGCAATGTATTTGCGGCGACTCCTTTCAGGAAGCCGAGTGGATCGTGGGCCGCATCCAGACTCTCGCCAGCCGTGGCCATCCGCTGGACGAGATTGCCGTCCTCTACCGCACCCATGCGCAGGCAGGTCTCCTCACCGAGCAACTGGATCAGGCCAAGGTCCCCTACTCGGCCAAGCGCAGCGGGAGCTTTCTGGAGCACCCCGGCTTGCAGGAGCTGCTCGGCTACCTGCGCCTGGTCCCGCCCTCGGGCGGGATGGCCGATCTGGGCCTCGAGGCATTGCTCAAGCGCCGCGGGGCAACGGCCGAAACCATCTCGGCACTGACCGGCACCGCACGGATGCGGAAGACCGCCTTGCTGGACATTTGCCGGGATGCGCGCGCTTGCCCCCTCCCGACGCTGGCCCAACAGCAGATTGTCCTCCAGACCATCGCCATGATCGACCACTGGCGTCGATTCAAGGAGCCGGTCGACAAACTGATCCTTAAGATTCTCGAGGACACCCGGCTGCGAGACCAGCTGGAGAATAGCCGCAAGGAAGAGGCCCGGCAGAAGCTGGACGTCCTGTCCACGTTTCACGCGATGGCCCAGCGCTGGGCATGCAAGACCGCGGGCGAGCTGCTGCGTCGGGTCGACGACAGCCTGAAGCCCCGCAAGTCCAAGGGTCGCCAGAAAGCCGTCCAGCTGGTGACGATCCACGCGTCCAAGGGCCTGGAATGGGAGACGGTCTTCCTGATGGGCCTCGAAGAGGAGACCTTGCCCTACCAGGTCGCCATCGAGGAGGGAGGCATCGCCGAAGAGCGCCGCCTCTGCTACGTCGCCGTCACCCGGGCCAAATCCCGGCTGCTGCTCAGTCACAGCAACCAACGCATCCGATTCGGTCACCGAAGGGATGCCATACCGTCCCGTTTCCTGCGCGAGATGGGCGCCGGATCCCCCGCCCCGGAGGTTCGTGAGGCATGACCCTGTTCATCGACATCGTTGCCCTGGTGGCGCTCATCGCCGTCATCATCTGGTTCTGCGAACTCTTCACGAATGCCATCGAGTGGACCGGCAAGAAGCTGGGCCTGAACGAAGGAGCGGTCGGCAGCGTCTTGGCAGCCGTCGGCACGGCCTTGCCGGAAACGGTGGTGCCGCTGATTGCGCTCGTGGGCGGCTGGCTGGCAGGCCACAAGGCAGGCGGAGCCGTCGCCGAGGGAGCCATCGTGGGCGCACCTTTCATGCTGGCGACCCTGGCGATGTTCGTCACCGGCGTCGCCGTCATCGTGTACACGCGCAGGGGACGACGGACAGCTGTCATCGCGGTCAACAGCACGGTGATGGGCAGAGACCTCACGACCTTCCTCGTGACCTTCGTGGCGGCCATCGGCGTCTCCTTCCTGCCCGTCATCCAGTTGGGCCCCGTGACGCTCAAGCAACTGGCTGCCTTGCCTTTCCTTGCCGCCTATGGCTTCTACGTCGCCCGCACACTTGCGGACGAGGGCGAGATGGAGGGTGACCTCCATCCCCTGACCTTCGACGGCAATCGGAGCGAGCCGCGCGGCGGCATCGTGGCCCTGCAGGTCATCGTCGCCCTGCTGGGCATCGTGGTTACGGCTCACTTCTTCGTCGAGCGCCTGCAGCACCTGGCCGAGATCGTGCAACTGAATCCGCTGATCCTGTCCTTGCTTATCACGCCCATCGCCACGGAGCTGCCCGAGAAACTCAACAGCGTCCTCTGGATCGGGGCGCGCAAGGATACGCTTGCGCTCGGCAACCTGACCGGGGCCATGGTCTTCCAGACCTGCATTCCGATGGCCGTGGGCATGGCGCTCACGCCGTGGGTGCTCAGCCCGTCGTCCCTGCTCGCGGCCGGGCTGACGGTCCTGGCGTCCGGCCTGATGATCATCCAGCTGAAAGTCCGTGGCGAACTGACGCCGACCGGTCTCCTGGCGGGAGGCGCGTTCTATCTGATGTTCGCGGCAGGGCTCTTCACCTTTCGCCTGTGGTGAGGGTGCCTGCGTGCTAGCATGACGAGCCCGGAGGAGTGGCGGAGCGGTCGATCGCGCCGGTCTTGAAAACCGGAGATGGGCAACCATCCGTGGGTTCGAATCCCACCTCCTCCGCCTCATTGTCACGAGGACGACGCATGCCCTTCACCTTCGAGGATCTCGGCTTGCCCGGCGTGGTCCTTGCCAGACCACGAACTTTCGCCGACGCCCGGGGCTTCTTCAGGGAAACCTTCAAGGCCTCTGACTTTGCTGCGGCGAGTATCCCGGACACCTTCACGCAGGACAACCTGTCCTTCTCGCGAAGGGGAACCGTGCGTGGCCTGCATTACCAAGTCGCGCCACACGCCCAGGGCAAGCTTGTCCAATGCGTGTCCGGGCGTATCTGGGATGTCGCCGTGGACATTCGCCCGGGCAGCGCGACCTTCGGCCAGTGGGTCGCCGCAGAGCTCACCGAAGAGGGGGGGGAGACCCTGTTCATCCCCGAGGACTTCGCCCACGGCTTTCAGGTCCTTAGCGATACGGCGCTCGTGTCCTACAAGTGCACCCGGCAGTTCCACGGCCCGTCGGAAGGCGGCATTCGCTGGAATGACCCGGACCTGGCCGTTGCGTGGCCGTTACCGGGCGAAGCCGTGCTCTCGGACCGCGATGGCGCAAGCCCCTTCCTTCGCAACCGGGTCCTGGCCGCCCCCTTGCCTGCCACCTGAAGCCAGAACGAGGTCGCCGTGCCCCTTCCAACGCTGTTGCTTGCTGCCGCTCCTGCCCTCACGATGCCGTCTCTCCCGCAGGTGCCGCTCGCCGGGAAAACCCGAGAGATCGAGGTCCGGGACGCCACGACATCGTCGCCGACCGAAAGCTTGGAAGAGGTCCGTACCACCGTGGTCACCACCGGTACCGAGGGTCCCCGAAAGCGGCCGGGCCCCCTCGACGGCTTTTGGTTCGACCTCGAGACCGGTCCCTTGCTTATTGCCCGAAACGACGCCCAGTACGGACCGAACGACGGCACGTTCTTCACGGCGGGCGACCTGATGCAGAACAGGAACCTGCTGCCCTCCCAGCGCGTGGTCGCCGAGGCCCGCTTCTGGGATACCGAAAGCCTGATTTTCCTGTATGCCCCCCTCGACCTGACGACCCGCGTGGTCCTGCCCAAGGACATCACCTTCCAGGACACGGCCTTTGCCCGTGGCACCGTGGTCGATGCCCGTTACAAGTTCGAGGGCTGGCGCCTGTCTTGGCTGCATCGGGTCGCGGGAACGTGGGAGGACGGCCTCGAGGTCGGCGTGACGAACCAGATTCGCAACGCCATCGTCTCGTTCTCGGACGCTCAGGGCCTGAAGTATGACGATGAGCAGGACATCGGCTGGGTACCCGCCCTCAAGGTCCGCTGGCGCAAGCCCTTGCCCGAAGGGATGTCCTTCGTCTGGGAGGCCGATGCCAGCTCCACCCTCGGCTTGCTGCCGGTGAAGGGAGGCCTGCTGGACACCGCAGCCACGCTGTTCATCCCGCTGCAACGGAAGCTGGACACCTTCTTCCGGGTCCGCCTCGTCAACGGCGGAGCCACCGTGGCGGAACGCAGGATATTCAACGACAGCGACTTCTATGCGGGTCTCGTGGGCTTGCGGTGGCGCGTTCGGTAGCGAGGACAGCCCCGTACTGGCCCCATCGCACGGGAAACGGCATCATGGCCTAGAATTAGGCAGTTGCCCAGCCTGCCTTGCCGACGTCGTCCAGCGCGCTGGTTTCCGTCGGCTTCATGGACAAGGAGTCCTGCCATGTCGGCCACCCTGACCCTGCCCCAGACCCCCCTGTGGATCGATGGCGCCGCCGTACCGGCAACGTCGGGCCAGTCGCTGACCGTCTCCAGCTCCGCCACGGAAGACCTGATCGCTGAGCTAGGCGTGGCAGGCAAGGACGACGTCGACCGCGCCGTGGCGGCGGCACGCAAGGCATTCGGGCGCTGGGCGACGACGCCGGCGGGCAAGCGAACCCGCATCCTCAACAAGGCCGCCGACCTCATCCGTGCACGTGCAGGAGAGCTTGCCGAGCTCGAGAGCCGCAACAATGGCAAGCCTGTCGCACACTGCAAGGGCGAGATCCTCTCGGGTGCCGAGGTCTTCGAATTCTTCGCCGGTGCCGCAACCAAGATCACCGGCGAGACGGTGCCCGCCATCATGCCCGGCACCCTGTCGCTGACCGTCAAGGAGCCCATCGGGGTCTGCGCCCAGATCATCCCTTGGAACTACCCGTTCATGATGGCAAGCTGGAAATTGGCCCCCGCACTGGCCGCCGGCTGCTGCATCGTCCTGAAGCCGTCCGAGCTCACCCCCCTGACCGCCATGAAGCTCGCCGAGATTCTGGCGGAAGCCGGTCTTCCGGCGGGTGTGCTCAACGTCGTCCACGGTCCCGGCGAGACGGTCGGCAACTGGCTGGTCACCCATCCGGGCGTCGACAAGGTGGCCTTCACGGGCGGCACGGAAACCGGCCGTGCCATCATGGCCGCGGCAGCCGGGCGGCTAAAGCGCCTGACGCTGGAACTGGGCGGCAAGTCGCCCAGCGTGGTCTTCGCCGACGTCGATGTCGAGGCTGTCGCTGCAGCCTCGGTCCATGCCATCTTCTACAGTGCCGGACAGTCCTGCGAGGCACGCAGCCGCATCCTGGTCGAACAGTCCGTCCACGATCGATTCGTCGAGGCCTTCGTGGCCAAGGCTGGCAAGTTGGTGGTCGGCGACCCGACCCAGGAGGTCACCCACGTGGGTTCGCTGATCTCCGCGGAACACCTCGCCAAGGTGGATGGCTTCGTTCAGCGTGCCGTTGCCGCAGGGGTCACTGTCGCCCTCGGAGGCAAGCGCGCCGAGGCGCATGCCAAGGGTCACTTCTATCTGCCGACCGTCCTGACGGGCGTCACGCCAGAGCATGAGGTCTTCAAGCAGGAGGTCTTCGGCCCCGTCGTCACCATCACGCCCTTCGCCTCGGAGGCCGAGGCCCTCAAGCTGGCCAATGGCACCGACTATGGCCTGTTCGCCTCGGTCTGGACGCGGGACCTGGCCCGTGGCCTGCGCATGGCCCAGGGCATCAGTTCGGGTGGCGTGGGCATCAACCAGCCGTTCACGGCCTTCTCGGGCCTGCCTTTCGGCGGAACCAAGCAGTCCGGTCTGGGCCGGGAACTCTCTGTCCGCAGCCTTGACGCCTACCTCGAGGAGAAAGCCATCATGGCCAACACGACGGACAAGGTCTTCAATCCGTTCGGACTCTAGTGCACGGCGCCCCGACCGGACACCATGATGGCTGCCCGGTCGGGGCCCATCCTTTTCAAGCAGGTCCTCAGTCATGCGCATCTTCAACGACGTCACCGAGTTGGCCGGCCGCACACCTCTGGTGCGTCTGAACCGCGTCACGGAGGGCTGTCACGCGACAGTGGTGGCCAAGCTCGAGAAGTACAACCCGATGCACTCCGTGAAGTGCCGGATCGGCGTGGCGATGATCGACGGTGCCGAACAGTCCGGGTTGATCCGACCGGGCCATACGACCATCGTCGAGCCGACAAGCGGCAACACGGGCCTTGCCTTGGCCTACGTGGCCGCGGCACGGGGCTACCGACTGATCGTGACGATGCCGGAGACGGTCTCGATGGAGCGTCGGACCCTGCTTCTGTCTCTGGGCGCCGAGGTCGTGCTGACGCCGGGACCGCTCGGCATGCCGGAGGCCATCCGCCGCGCAGAGGAAATCTGCCAGGAGGGCCCCGATCGCTGGATGCCCATGCAGTTCGCGAATCCCGACAACCCGAGCGTCCACCGGGAGACCACCGCTGAGGAAATCTGGGCGGACACGGACGGCAAAGTTGATGTCGTGGTCGGTGGCATCGGCACGGGGGGCACGCTTTCCGGACTGTGGCAGGCCTTGGGTGGAAGAAAGCCCGACCTTCGCTTCATCGGGGTCGAGCCGGTCGAGAGCGCGATCCTGTCCGGGGGCACCCACTCGCCCCACCGCATTCAGGGGATCGGGACCGGCTTCGTGCCGGAGACGCTCGATCCGTCCCTGCTTGCCGCCTGGCGAGCGGGGGATCGGGGAGAGGTCATGACCGTCTCGGCGGACGACGCGATGGTGATGGCGCGCAGACTTGCCCGTGAGGAAGGCCTGCACGTCGGCATCAGCTGCGGCGCTGCAGCGGCATGCGCCATTCGTTACGCACGGCGCCCCGAGACGGCAAGCCGATTGGTGGTCGTGATCCTGCCTGACCTGGGTGAACGCTACCTGTCCACCGTGCTCTTCGCCGAAGAGCGTGCAGCAGCCGAAGCCTTGGTCGCAAGTCCGTCCCGTGCCACGGCCAGTGCCGCCGTTCCTGGATGAACGAGCCCCTGACTTTCGGTGAGGCCTGGCGGGATCTGGGCGAGGTGGTGGATCGGATCCTGCGCGAGGATCCAGCTGCCCGCACCCGACTTGAGGTCTGGCTCTGCTACCCCGCGGTGCACGCCCTCGCCGGCCACCGTGTCGCGCACGCGCTCTGGGCCCGGGGCCAACGCCTGCTCGCCCGGCTGCTTTCCCAGTGGGTACGCAGCCTGACCTTGATCGAGATCCATCCAGGTGCCCGCATCGGGCGTCGCCTGTTCATCGATCATGGTGCGGCCGTCGTCATCGGCGAGACGGCCGAAATCGGCCATGACGTCCTGATCTACCACCAGGTAACGCTCGGTGGCGTCTCGAGCGAACGCGCCAAGCGTCACCCCACCCTCGCGGACCGTGTCGTCGTCGGTGCCGGCGCGGCCATCCTTGGGGACATCCTCGTCGGCGAAGAGGCCCGCATCGGTGCCGGCAGCGTCGTCCTTCGCGACGTACCGGCCAGGGCCCGCGTCGTCGGCATCCCCGGACGCATCACGATGCCGGTGCGCCAACCTGAGGCCGCCGAGACGTTCGAGCTCGGGGCCGGAATCTGACCCGGTCGCGGCCGTACTAGCCGGGTCGGCTGAAGCCTGAGCTCCGCCTCGGCAGGCCCTGCGGGGCGAAGGATTCAGGCGATTGGGGACGCACGGTGGCCTCCGTGGGGAGACGCGCGGGCACCGAAGCCCCACGACCTGCCAACTGCTGGTTGTAGCCCCCGACAAGAGATGCCGTGACGCCGCGACTCGGGATACGCTTGGACCGCTCCTCCTTGGCTCGAGTCTTTATCGGCAAGGCCGGACCGACCAACGGTAGATTTCACAGGGGCACAATCATCCAGGTGCCGATTCGCCGACCATGGCTCCTGTGCTGGCATCCCGGTCCCCGTCCGTCCGAGGCTTGGCCTCGGACGTGGCAGGACGGCGCCTGGCGGCAGAGGGACCGAATGCCCTGCCGCCTCCCCCGGGCAAGCACGCGTGGCACGCGCTGCGGGCCTTGGCAGCCGAACCCATGTTGTTGCTGCTCATCGGGACGACCTGCCTCTACACCCTGATCGGGGCACGCGAGGACACCCTCTCGATGTTCGTCGGTGTCTGCTTCGTGATTGGGTTGACAGTAGCGCAACAATGGCGGACTCGGCTTGCACTCGAGGCCCTGAGGGCCCAGGCGACTCCCCGGGCCATCGCCATCCGTGACGGCCAACCGCTTCGCCTGCCAGCCAGGGAATTGGTCGTCGGGGACTGGCTGATCATCACGGCAGGGGAGAGGCTGCCTGCCGATGTCATTCTGCGTGAGGGGGACGATATCCAGACCGACGAGAGTCTGCTGACGGGAGAATTCCTGCCGGTGGCCAAACGATGCCTGTCAGGCCCGCCAACTGGCGATGGATCCGCAGGGACCGAAGACGCGACGCTCTGGGCAGGCTCTCTGGTCCGGACGGGACGTGGGCTTGCCGAGGTCCGAAGGACGGGAGTCAAGAACGGCACGGGACGCATCGGTGCCAGCTTGTCCGGCATCACGGAAACCGGAGAGTACAGGATGCGGCGACACGCCGGATGGTGCACCAACTCTCCCTGATCGCGATCGCGGCCTGTCTCCTGGCAACGGTCACGCACGCCCTGCACGAGGGTGGGTCGGCAGGAGCCTGGCGAGATGGTGCCCTTGCCGGCATGACGCTCGCCATCTCCCTGATCCCCAAGGAAATTCCCGTCGTCCTGACAATCTTCCTCGCGATGGGTGCCTGGCGCCTCGCGAATCATCGGGTCCTGACCCGGCACCTCGCAAGCCTGCAGACCCTCGGCGCAACCTTGGTACTCTGTGTGAACAAGTCCGGGACCTTGAAGTCAAACCGCACGACGCTCGTCCATCCGGCATGTTCCGACGCAATCCCGGCTACCGGAAAGGCACCGAGGGCGCCTCTGGCGCTTCATGCACTGGAACTCGGACTGCTCGCCTGTCCGGCCATGGTGGACGATCCGATGGACCGTGCCCTGCACGACGCCTGTACGGCCCTTGGTCAAGGGGTCTGGCATGCGCCCGAGGGCTGGCAGGCAGGCCCCATCCTCAAGCCAGAGTCGGGCTGGATGGGCTTCGGGCAGTCCTGGCTGGACGCAAGTGGACACATGGTGTGTCAGGCCATCAAGGGAGCCCCGGAACAGATTCTGGCCCTGTGCAACCTTTCGGAGGCCGAGTGCGATGCGTTGCTCGGGGGAGTCGAGGTCCTGGCAGGTCGAGGGATGCGGGTGCTGGACGTCGCCTGGGCCGGCCCGTCCGAAACAGCCGCGGAACCCAGGCAGTCGACCTTTTGCTGGGGAGGCACGCTCGCCTTCGCCGATCCGCTCCGCCCGGGAGTCCGGGAGGCAGTCGCCCGATGTCGAGAGGCGGGCCTCGACGCCTCGTGGCCCAGCATCGAAGGACCGGAGCTGGATGCCCTTGAGCCGGAAGACTGGCCTCGGGCGGTTGCCGACACCTCGGTCTTTGCCAGAGTACGTCCCGAACACCAGCTGCGCCTCGTCACGGCCCTCAAGGCCCGGGGAGAACGCGTCACGATGACGGGCGACGGCGTCAACGATGCATCGGCCCTGCTGGCTGCCGACGTCGGCGTCGGCATGGGACGGCGTGGCGCCGATGTGGCCCGGGAAACCGCCGACCTGGTCCTGCTCGATGACGACTTTCCCGCGCTCGTCGAGGCCATCGCAGAGGGCAGGGAAGTCCGTGACAAACTCTCATGCGCAGAGGTTTTCATCGTTTCAGCCCAAATCCCGATTGCCGGTCTCGCCTTGCCGCCTGCCGTGGCGCCCTCGCTTCCCCTGATTCTGCTGCCCGTCCACCTGGTGCTGCTCGAGTTGGTCATCGATCCTTCGTGCACACTGGTCATCGAGACCGATCGCCCCTCGACCGAGGTCATGCGCTGCCCCCCCATCCCTCGGACAGCCCCTTGCCGGAGGCAGGTTACATGCATCTCGCGCTGGCCAGAGGGTTGATGGGCGCAGCCGGATGCCTTGCGGCCACCCTGTGGACCTGGGTAGCCACGGCGAGCTCGGGGCAGGCAAGGACGGCTGGATTCGCTTGTCTCGCCGCGACGCTCGTGATGATTCTGCTGGTCTCCCGGGAGACCGATACGCGTCAGGCCAGCCCCAACCTGCCCCTCGTCGCGCTCATCGCCGCCACGGGCAGCATCGCCTTGCTCGTGACGCTCGCACCGAGGCCTCGCGAGGCCCTGCAGCTCGGAAGCCTGAACCCGGAGCTGGGCCTGCCCGTTGGTCTGTGCATCACGACGAACCTTGGCCTGCTCGGGTTGAGCCGGGTTTTCGAAACCCGCAAGCTGGCCCCAAATGCCGACCGGGGGAAGCGTCGTGCTTCCCCCGGCGAACGAGACGCGATCAGGCGGTGACAGCGCCGAAGCGCTTTGTCGCCGCGGCGCGAACTTCGTCCAGATAGCCCTTGCGGGTGGCATCGTCGACCGAGGGCACGGCGCCGAAATACAGGTGCTGGACGACCTCCATGCCACAGAAGGCAAAGATGCCGGTGTCCTGGGTCTGGCTTATGGCGCCATGCATCCCGTTGGCTGCGTAGATATCGGCCGGACTCCCGTGGTTGCTCACGAGCAGGACCTTCTTGCCCTTGAGCAGGCCCTCTGGCCCGTTGACACCATACTGGTAAGCGAAACCGTAGAGGAACACCCGATCGATGTAGCCCTTGAGAATCGCCGGGAGACCGGTCCACCAGACGGGGGCAACCACCGTGATGGCGTCCGCCCAACTGATATGCCCCTGCTCCGTCACGATGTCCTCCGGCAGCTTGCCGGCCTTCATGGCGACGAAGTCACTGCCCTTGAGGACTGGCTCGAAATCCAGGGCGTACAGGTCCCGGACGACCACCTCGGCGCCCTGCGCTTCGTAAGTCTCGACCAGCGCATCCTTCATGGCATTCGAAAGACTGGCAGGATTGGGATGCGCGTAGATGATGAGGTGCTTCACGTCCAAACTCCACTCGGTGTTCGCAAGCTGACAACTGGGGAAGGTACGCTACCCCGGCCTCGTGTGTCCACTCGCAAGGCGACACAGCAACCCTCAGGCGATACGGTACAGGCGCTCCGTGTTCCGCGCCGCGGCCAGACCCAGGTCCCGCATGGACATGCCACGGACCTCTGCCAGGACCTCAAGCACGCGTACGACCCAAGCCGGTTCGTTCCGTTTCCCGCGATAGGGAGGAGGAGCGAGAAAGGGCGCATCCGTCTCGACAAGGATGCGGTCCAGAGGTACCCAAGCCGCCACCTCGCGCAGGTCGGCAGCCTTGGGGAAGGTCGCGATGCCGCTGAACGACACGTGAAGACCTCGGGCAACGGCAGCCTGAGCCATGGCGAGCGTGCCGGTAAAGCAGTGGAGCACGCCGCCACGGGGGGGGACGCCCACTTCATCGAGAATCCTGAGCGTATCCTCCTCGGCAAGTCGGGTGTGGATGACGACAGGCTTGTCCAGCCGCGTAGCCAGTCGCAACTGCGCGGCAAAGGCCACCTGCTGGAGATCGCGCGGGCTATGGTCATAGTGATAGTCAAGGCCACATTCGCCCACGGCCACGGCCTTGGGATGGGCAAGCGCGCGTAGCAGCAGGTCTTCGACCTGAGGGCCCCAGTCCCGCGCCTCATGGGGATGAAGACCAAAGGCCGACCAGAGCACGGGAACACGATCGAGCAGGTGCAGCAGGCCCGGCACCTCATCCGGTCGGCAGCTTGCGGCAATCATCCGGCCGACGCCCGCAGCCCGGGCCCGGGCGACCAGGTCGTCGATCTCGGAGGCACAGGTGGCGTCATCAGGACCGACCCCGTCGCCCTCGCCCTTGCCCCAGCCCGGCAACATGTCGAGATGGCAATGGCTGTCGATCCAGGGCGCTTCGCCATCCGCCAGGCGGGAATCCTCGCTGCTCAAGCCTTGGCACCCTTGGCGGCCGCCACCCCGATGCGCGGGTAGACGGGTCCCGTACGGACCAAGGCAAAGGTACGATCGGGCGTACCGTCGAACACCGTATCCTCCCATCGGGCCGAGGCCAACTCCTGGCCCGGACCCAGCTGTTCCCAAAGCTTGAGGGCCAACCCGGGGATGGCGGACGAGGCCATGATGGCCGCGACACGCAGGCTCTCGAAGACGCCCCAGAGCACTTGTTGCAGAAGTGCCAGGTCGCCGGCCTTGGCCAGCGCCCAGGGTGCCATCCTGTCGATGAACAGGTTGGTCTCGTCGAGCAGGCCCCAGACCGCACCCAGCGCCTCATGCAAGGCGAGCCGCCCCATTGCCTCGCGATGAGCGTCACGCGCGGCTGCGGCCGCAGCCGCAAGGGCGCTGACCTCGGCAGGCAAATCCTGCGGCCGTGCGACACGCATCTCGAAATGACGCTCGGCGAACGTCAGCATCCTGTGCAGGGCGTTACCGAAATTGTTGGCCAAATCCGCATTGACACGATTCTCGAAGGCTTCCTGCGTGAACTCGCCATCCTTGCCGAAGACAATCTCGCGAAGCAGGTAGTACCGCAGGGCATCAGCACCGTATTCCCGAGCCATGGTAACGGGATCGACGACGACTCCCGTCGACTTCGACATCTTCTCTTGGCCGACCAGCACCCAGCCGTGGGCATAGACCTTGCGGGGCAAGGGCAGGTCGAGGGCCAGCAGGAGGGCGGGCCAGATGATGGCGTGGAACTTGGTGATGTCCTTGCCGACAAGGTGGAGATCCGCGGGCCACCAGTACTGGAACAAGGCCTCGTCGCGCATGTAGCCGATGCCCGACAAGTAGTTGGAGAGGGCGTCAATCCAGACATAAATGACGTGGTCAGGGTCCTCCGCGACAGGAACGCCCCATTTCAGGCTCTGCCGCGAAACGGAGACATCGGGAAACCCCTCGAGCAGGTTCAGCGTCTCGCGACACCGCCAATCGGGCTCGAGCGGCCGGGCGTCACTCTCCAGCCAAGCCCGGACGCGCTCCTTGTAGCGGGAGACGAGGAAGACATAATTCTCCTCGCTCTGCCATTCCGTGGGCGTGCCATGCACCGGACAATGCCGATCCTCGGCCATGTCACGTTCAAGCTTGAACTCCTCGCAGGAGCGGCAGTACCAGCCCTCGTAGCGGGCCTTGGCAATGTCCCCCTGTTGCAGCAAGCGCGAGAAGATGCGCTGGACCATGGCCTCGTGGTCCGCATCCGTGGTGCGGATGAACCGATCCGGAGCGACACCGAGCAGTTCCCAGGCTTCCTTGAATTGAGCTGCCTTCTCGTCACACCAGGCGGCCGGGGAGACCCCGGCCTCGCGGGCGACCTTCTCGATCTTGGCCCCGTGCTCATCCGTGCCCGTCAGGTAGAACACGTCGCCAGGGCCCAGCAGGAGTCGCTGGTGGCGGGCAATCATGTCGGCGGCAATCTTCTCGTAGGCGTGGCCGAGATGAGGCCGTCCGTTGACGTAGTCGATGGCGGTGGTGACGTAGTAGGACACGGTGTACTCCAGAAGGCCTTACAAAGGGCCATGACCCATGCTATCCTGTGGCACTACGGCGCGGTAGCTCAGTTGGTAGAGCACTAGACTGAAAATCTGGGTGTCGGCGGTTCGATTCCGCCCTGCGCCACCTGAAGGTCCCGTCTTCCTCCTGAAGGCGGGACCATTTGCTTTGTCTTGCTTCTCCATGATCGTTTGCTCTCGCGGGATTAAATCTTGCGCATGGCTCGCAAGCTTTTCGGATAACCCCGAAGGTCGGGGGGACCGCCTTGCGAGGAGGACATGATGATTACCGAGCTGATTCTGGCCCAGCGGCTCATGCGTGGAGGGAACGAGGACATCGACGTCGAGGATGACCGGGGCTTCAGAGATGCCGGCCTGATGGCAGCCATGCTCGATCTTGAGCCGCATCATGCGTTGCAGCGTACGCTGGAGGGGATTGGTCAGGTACTCAAGGAGCAGACCGATCTGCTCAAGGGCCTGGCGGACCACAAACAGATCGGTCGGGGAGGCGGCCTTTCCTCCGAGATGGCACTTGAGGCATTCAAGAGGCTCGACAACGACAAGGATGGCCTCGTGACACGTGCCGAGCTGGACCGTCATCTCTGCCTGGCCGCGCAGCCAACCGGGCTGAGACAGGGTGCGGAAGCAGTTGCAGCCGGCCCCCAGCCGAGCGGCGGAACCCGGCAGGCTTGAACTCTGGAAGGTGCGGCCTTCGAAGGCTGACGCCCCGGTCCGAAGGGCCAGTCGCCATCCGGACCGGGGCGTCATTCATGTCTTCGTGAGCGGGGCGAAACTTGGAATCCAGATGAAATGTTGCCAGCAGGTGCAAGTCAGCCGGGATAGATCGCTTGTCAAAGGCATTCTTCATCCACCCTGAAGGAGGAATCGTTCATATTCGGTCCGCTGATGGCGCATATTTTCATGAATCCGCTAGGTTTCTCATTCGTCTCGCCCGCCCCGCAGCCCGCCATCGGTGCGGAGGCCATTCTGGGCATGGAGCGCCACCAGACGATGTTGCGGGAGTTCGACCGACTTCGTGAGGCAGACCAGAATCGCCATGTCAGCTTGCTTCAATATGTGGGTGGGATCGAGGAGGCGCTCAGGGAGCGGAACCAGGTCCTGCGCGGCGCACGGGACAGCAACCAAGCAGGGGCGGACGGAGGCATCACTTCGTCTCTGGCCCTCGACGTGTTCAAGACGCTCGACAACGACAAGGACGGCACCGTGACTCGTGCCGAACTGGACCGCTATCTCGGCTTGGCCTGACACTGCCGACCGATTGAGGCAGGCGGGGCCCGGGAAGGACACGAAGCCTTCCGGCCCGCCTACTGCTCAGCGAAGGCCCACGAGCTTGTGGGTCTGCAAGGAGAGGCGCCACTCCGGATGCGCCATGCAGTAGGCGATCGCCGCGTCGGTTGCCGCTGCCTTGTCCGGGCCATCCATGGGCTGCAGGAAGAAGTGGTCGAACGCCAGGCCCTTGAAGCGTTCCGGTTGCGCATCCGCCTGGGGATAGACCAGCTTGAGTTCATGGCCACTGGTCTGAACCAGCGGAGCATCGGCCTTGGGGCTGACGCAAACCCAGTCGACGTCCTCCGGAACGGGCCGGGTACCGTTGGTCTCGATGGCGACCCGGAACCCCGCCTGCTGCAGGGCCCTGACAAGGGCGGAATCGAGTTGCAGCGTCGGTTCACCACCCGTGCAGACGACCCAGCGGCGCGGCCCGCTAGCGCCCGTCGCGACCCAAGCCTCATTGACGGCACGGACCAGGGCCTGCTCATCGTAGGAGCCACCGCCAGGACCGTTCGTGCCCACGAAGTCCGTATCGCAGAAGACGCACGTGGCTCCGGGGCGATCGTCCTCTCTGCCCGTCCAGAGATTGCATCCCGCAAACCTCAGGAACACGGCCATCTGGCCAGCCTGAGCACCCTCCCCCTGAAGCGTGGGGTAGATCTCCTTGATCGCGTATCGCCGGGGCTCGCTCATCCCGTCATGGTAAGCACCCGACGCAGAGGCGACCAGCCCGACGTCGCGACTACTTGCCCACCTGGCCGATGATGGAGAAGACCGGCAGGTACATCGCCACGACGATGGACCCGACCAGAATGCCGATGGAGGCCATCATGATGGGCTCAAGCAGGCTCGTGAGCGACTTGATGGAGGCCTCGACCTCACTGTCGAAGAAGTCCGCGACCTTTTCCAGCATGCCGTCGATCTGCCCCGTTTCCTCGCCGACCGAGACCATCTGCGTCACCATGGGCGGGAAGATGTCGGCCTTCTCAAGGGGTTTGGAGATACCCTCACCTTCACGCACGGCCTGGCGAATGTCCTCCATGGCACCTGAGATGACGGTATTGCCTGCCGAATCACGGACGATCTCGAGGGCCGACAACAAGGGCACGCCTGAGCGCAACAGCGTTCCCAGCGTCCGCGTGAAGCGCGCCACGGCGACCTTCTGGACGATGCCGCCCACCACGGGCAACTGCAACATGTACTTGTCGATCACGTGACGCCCCTGGTCGGTCGCGGCGAAACGCTTGTAGAGAAAAACCGCGATGGCAATGGTGCAGACCATGCTGAGACCAGCAGGTCCCCGTGCATTTTCGGACAGGTCAATCATGAACTGGGTGTAGGCAGGCAACTTGGCATTCATCTGCGCGAACATGTTCGAGAAGACCGGCAAGATGAACAGCAGCATGCCGATGAAGATCGAGACGGCCATGATGGCCACGGCAATCGGATAGGTCATGGCCGACTTGACCTGCCGACGAAGTCGCGCGGACGCCTCATTGAAGCTCGCGATGCGCTGGAGGACCTCGTCAAGCACACCACCCGCCTCACCGGCCCGGACCATGCCGACGAAAAGATTGTCGAAGACGTCAGGATGCTTGGCCATCGCATCCGAAAGCGCGGTGCCTGCCTCGACACGCATCCGGATGTCGTCGGCGACCTCCGACAGGGCTGCGTTGCTCGTCTGTTCCGCCATGATCGACAGGGCACGGACCAAGGCCACACCGGAGTTAATCATGGTGGCCAACTGCCGCGTGAAGATCGACAGGTCCTCAAGCTTGACCTTGGGCTTGAGGAAGCTCAGGTTACGCAGACGCTCGCTCAGGCTTGGGCCGAGATCGACCGCCTCTTCTCCCGTACCGTCCTTGGCCACTCGTAGCGGCGTGACGATGATGTAGCCCATCTCGCGCAGCTTGTCCCGGACCTCTTCGGGCGAGTTGCCCGGCATGACCTTGATGAAGGACTTGCCGCGGTAGTCCCGGACCTTGCAGCTGTACTGGGGCATCGTAACGCTCCTAGTGCGCCATCGACTGGGCCATGGACCCTGCCGGTGCCGCACCGATCATGCGGATCAGGTCGTCCGGGCGCGACGTCTTTGAGATGGCGTCCTCGTAGGCGATCTGCTTGTTCAGATAGAGGTCGCGCAAGGCATTTTCGAGCGTTTGCATGCCGTACTTCTGCCCCGTCTGGATCGACGAATAGATCTGGGCCGTCTTGCCTTCACGGACCAGATTGGCGATGGCGGGCGTGTTGACCATGATCTCGAGGGCCATGCATCGCCCCTTGCCGGCCTTCCCGGGCTCACCCATCTTGGGCACCAAGGTCTGCGAGAGAACGGCGACAAGCGAGTTGGAAATCTGAACGCGAATCTGCTGCTGCTGGTGAGGCGGGAAGACGTCGACGATACGGTCGACCGTCTGCATCGCCGAGCTGGTGTGCAGCGTGCCGAAGACAAGGTGGCCGGTCTCCGCCGCCGACATGGCGAGGCGGATGGTCTCGAGGTCGCGCATCTCGCCGACCAGGATGACGTCGGGATCTTCGCGCAGGGCCGCCCTCAGGGCATTGTCAAAGCTTCGCGTATCGGCCCCCAGTTCGCGCTGATTGACGAGACTCATCTTGGGCGTATGGACGAACTCGATGGGATCCTCGATGGTGAGGATGTGCTCGGCCCGCGTGGCATTGATGTTGTCGATCATGGCAGCGAGGGTCGTCGACTTGCCCGAACCCGTCGGCCCAGTGACCAGAATGACGCCGCGAGGCTTGTGGGTCAGCTCACGGATCAGCGGGGGCAGCCCCAGGTCCTCGAAGCGCGGCACTTTCGACTTGATGGTACGCAAGACTGCGGCGAAGGCACCCTTGGAGCGAAAGGCATTGACGCGGAACCGGCCCAGGCCGACGACACCGTAGGAGCAGTCCAGCTCCAACGTCTGCTCGAGGGTCTTGCGCTGGTCATTGGAGAGAATCGAGAAGATGAGGCGCTGGGTATCCTCGGGAGACAGCGGCTCATAATCCGTGCGCACCAGCTTCCCGTTGATGCGGATGATCGGCGGAACGCCGGAAGAGATATGCAGGTCCGACCCGTCCCGGTCGAAGGTCAGCTGCAGCAGTTCTTCCATGTACACGGCGGATGTCCCTCCAAGGGTGGCGTCGGTTCAGCGATTGTCGGCTACGCGGCAAGCAGGGTCCCGCAGTTGGGACAACCCTTCCAGCCCTCTTCAACCCGCTGGTGGCACTGCGGGCACATCTTCTTGAGATCCACCTGGCAGAAGGGACACTTGATGAACTCGTCCCCGACGGGATTCCGACAGCTGGGGCAGAGCTTCTCCTCGCCCTCGCCCGAGAACGTCACGCGGACGACCTCCTCGAGCGAGGTGTGGCCATCCCGGACAAGCTTCAAGGAATAGTCCTTGAGCGTCACCATACCGGTCTGCTTGGCTGCATAGCGAATCAGCGCCGTGGAGGCACCACGACCCACGAGGTCACGCAGTTCGTCGTTCATCTTCATGATCTCGTAGACGCCCATGCGGCCGGAGTAGCCCTTGTTGCACTGGGGGCAACCCACCGCCTTGTAGAAGGTCGGCAGGGCGTTCGGGTCATAGCGATAGCCGACAAAGTCCAGATCGCGCACCTCGGGCGTATAGGGAACCTTGCAGGCCGAGCATAGGCGACGGACGAGCCGCTGGGCGACGACGCCGATGGTCGCGGCGGAGACCAGGAAGCCTTCGACCCCCATCTCGGAGAGCCTCATGATGGCACCTGGGGCGTCGTTGGTATGAAGCGAGGTGAACACCAGATGCCCCGTAAGGGCGGACTCGATGGCAATCTTGGCGACCTCGTAATCGCGCGTCTCGCCAATCAGCATGATGTCCGGGTCCTGCCTCAGGAATGCCTTCAGGATGCGGGCGAAGGTATAGCCAATCTCGGGACGCGCCTGACACTGGATAAGTCCCGGGGCATCGTACTCAATCGGGTCCTCAGCGGTGGAGATATTGACGTCCGGGGTGTTCCGCTCGTTCAGGATCGAATAGAGCGTGGTCGTCTTCCCCGAGCCCGTGGGCCCCGTCACGAAGATGATGCCGAAGGGGCGATTGGCCATCTCGCGCACCAGCTCGAGATCCTCGGGATAGAGGAAGAGCTTGTCGAGCCCCAGCGTCGTGCTGCCCTTGTCCAGGATGCGCATGCAAACCTTCTCGCCATGCTTGGACGGCAAGGTCGACACGCGGAAGTCCACATCCCGGTTCTTGAAGCGCACGCGGATGCGACCATCCTGCGGCAACCGCTTTTCCGAAATGTCCAGCGAGGCCATGATCTTGAAACGGCTCACCAGGGCGGGCAGGAACTTCTTGGGAATCAGGGACTGTTTGTGCAACAGGCCATCCATGCGGTAGCGGACCTGGACCTCGTTCTCGAAGGGTTCGATGTGGATGTCGGAAACCTTCTTGCCGCCCAGCGCCCCTGTCAGGATCGAATTGGCAAGCTTGATGATGGGCGACTCCTCGCTCATCCTCTCGAGGTCGGTAACCTTGAGGTTGTCCTCCTTCTGCTCGATCATCTCGATGTCGTCGTCGCCGGCCAAATCACCAAGGACGGATGCGATGTCGGGCACGGCCCCGCCCGAACCCTGGGCAGCCACCTGCTCGGGCGACTCGCCGCGCACCTGATCGAGGAACCAGAAGAATTCGTCCTCGGTGATGACGACCTGCTGGATGGAAATGCCCTTGAGCATGAACCGGACGTCATCCAGCGCGATCAGGTTCTGGGGATCGACCATCGCCAGTTGCAGGCGGTTGTTCGTCAGCGATACCGGCACGATCATGTGTTGCCGAATCAGGTTCTCGGGGATGAGTTTCAGGACCTCGGGCGGGACCTTGGTCTTGCGCAGGTTGATGTAACGCAAGCCGTACTGCAGTTCGAGCGCGTCCTTGATGGTCGCCTCGGTGACATAACCCTGCTTGATCAGGATCAGCCCGAGAGACTCCCTCGAGGCTTTCTGAACCTCGACGGCCTGGGCGAGTTGGGCCTCGGTTATCGCATTCGCATTGAGCAGGATCTCCCCAAGCTTCATCTTGACGATGGCCAAGGTGTCCTACCCTCCGTAACGGCACCGCATGCAAAAGGTCCTGAAAGGTTACTTACCCGCCCGGAGCCCGTTGTCTCAAGTGTCGCGGGTCGCGATGACTTCCCAGACCCCGCCGATGTCCAGTTCGGCAACACCCTCGGCAAGCACGACGAGGACACCGATCTCGAGCCCGACAATCATCAGCGAACCTTCGCTGCAATCCATCATCGCCCAGCCCAGCTTGCCGACTTGCATCTTCCGGACCTGGACTTCGAGGTTGGCGAACATCGAGGATGCGATCGCCCCCAGCATCTCACGGTCATGGTCCGACGAGAGCTGTGCCGAGATGACGAGGCCATCACGGCCGACAATCAAGGCACCTGAGGCACCGCGTACCGCCTGGATGCGCTGGAGCATCTGGTCCAGCTCCTCACCCCGGGCCGACGTGATGAGGCGGGTCCGGCCATCGCCACCTTCGCCGCGGTCGATGATCTTCTTGAGCTGATTCTGGTCCACGAGCATCTTGCCCACGGAAACAAGGCCTTCAGGGCGCGGAGGCTCGGGTATTCCGGCCGGGGGCGCCGGTACTCCGAGCGCTGCCTTGGGGGGCTCGGGAGCGACAGGTGGTGGTGAAGGCGGGAGCAACGGTGCCTCGGGGACCACGGCCTCAAGCGGGGGCAAGTAGGCGGCCTCCGGCGCGACCGGGGCCTGCCAGCCGGCATCGGCACCCGCGACAGGAGCTTGCCAGCCACCGTCGGCAGGGGGCTGCCAGCCGGCATCGGCACCTTCGGCAGGGGCTTGCCAGCCACCGTCGGCAGGCGGTTGCCAGCCGGCATCGGCACCTTCGGCAGGGGCTTGCCAGCCACCGTCGGCAGGCGGCTGCCACCCAGCATCGGCACCTTCGGCAGGGGCCTGCCAGCCACCGTCGGCAGGCGGTTGCCAGCCGGCATCGGCACCTTCGGCAGGGGCCTGCCAGCCACCGTCGGCAGGCGGTTGCCAGCCAGCATCGGTGCCTTCGGCAGGGGCTTGCCAGACACCGTCGGCAGCTTCGGGGGGAGCCTGCCAATCCGCATCCGCCGCAGGCGCGGCATCTTGCCAGCCATCGACGACTGGAGCGTCTGCGACCACCGACGTGGTGTCCGCGGCGCCAGGCAACATGCCCATGAACTCGCCCATCAGGTCCGCCGCCGGCGACGACACCGGTTCCTCAGGCTGGGCAGCTACGGCTGCGGGCTGAGGCTCAAAGCTGTCGAACAGGCTGTCCAGCGAGGCATCGACGCCATCCGGAAAGAGCTTGTTGGGATCCGAGGCAGCGGCATCCTCGGGTTGCCGAGGGGCCGGGGCGGGCGCGGGTACCGCCATCTGAGGCGCTGGTCCGGGCGCTTGCTCCCAACTGCTCGAGGCTCCCCAGCCATCATCGGCAGGGGCCTCCGTCGGCGCCGCATCCGTGGGGGCCGACGAACCACTCAGCCAATCCTGCCCCATCGGACCTGCATCGGCCCAATCCGCAGCAGGAGCACCGCCCCCGCCTTCGCCAGCGGGGGTCCACGCATCTGCGCTATCACCCCAGTTCGCTTCACCGCCCCAACTGCTGTCCGAGGTATCCCAGCCCGCCTCTGCGGCCAGCGAGGTCTCCTCATCGGACCAACCGGCGTCTTCCGCTACCGAAGCCGCATCAGCGTCCCTGCGCTTCTTGCCTTTGGCAGGCTTTGCCTTGCCCTTGCCCCCGGGCAACAGGCGTGCCAGGAAGCCCATGAGGCCACCGGAGGGAGCCTTGCCGGACTTGCCCTTACCCTTGCCCTTCGTGGCGGCTTTGGACTTTTGCCTTGCCATGCGTGTTCCTCGAGAAGCGCGTTCCGACCGGGCCGAACAAGGTCAGGACGACATGCTATGTTACCCGGGGCCCGACGATTCTCACGCCAGCCGCCCACGGCTGCGGGTCAGCTGCGTCGACGCGCCCCGAGTCGAAATTCGAGCTCAGCGAGCAAGCCAGCTTCGAGGACCTCGATCTCGGCATCCTTCAGTGTCCGATCCTCGGCCCCGAAGTCCAGCGCCATCGCGAGGCTGACCGAGCCATCGGGCAACCCGGGCCCGGCATAGCGATCAAAGCAGCGCACGGACCGCACGGCCTGTCCACCTGCGTCGCGAATGACGCTCTCGACCTCTGCCGCCGTCACCGTCGAAGCCACCACGACCGCGAGGTCGCGACGTGCGACCGGGTAGCGGTCGAAAGGCAGGAAATGCCGTAGGCCCTTTTCACCCGCAAGCGCAGGCAACCGCACTTCGACCAGAACAACCCGCCCCCAGGCTGCTAGATCGAGCTTTTCGAGAAGTTCAGGATGCACTTCTGCTGCCACGCAGGAGCCGGACGGCCCACCGACGGCCGTCCGGCCGGGCTGCAGGCCGGGCAGAGTCGCCGCCCGCCATCCGGCCGTTCCGGCCACGCCCAGACAAGCCAAGAGGGACTCGAGCAGCCCTTGTCCCCAGCGGACATCCGGCTGCAGTGCCTGAGGGACATGGAGCCAGGGCCCCGTCTCGAGGCCACCGGCGATCAGGGCTGCGAAACGCTGCTCCTCACGAATCTCGCCATCCTCGACCCACGCAACCTGCCCGACCTCGAAGAACATCGCCCGTTCCGCCCCTTCGCGACGACGGCGGGTCGCAATCTCGAGCAACCCCGGCCAGAGCGAGCGCCTCAGGACCTGGAATTCGCCCATGGCCTCGGCAACGGCAACGGCAGGCCAGGACACGAAAACATTATCCCGATGGGCCGCCACGAGCGAGGGCAGGACCACCTCGTCCAGTCCGGCCGCCGTGGCCCAGCCACGCAAGGTCGCCGCGACATCGGCCTTGCCGGCACCCGCGAGCCGGACCATCGGGGGCAGGATCGCTGGTATGGCATCGAGACCACACTGGAAGGCAACTTCCTCGACGAAGTCCACCTCACGCTGCAGGTCGAGACGCCGCCAATCGGGGGGAGTGACCTGCCAAGTCGCATCCTTGGCATCCACCTTGGCACCGATGCGCTCCAGAGCGGCGAGTTGGCCCTGATCCGCAACATCAAGGCCCAGCAATGCACGGGCTCGTGCCGGCCGGAAAGCGACGACGGGCGCAACGATCGCGCCAGGAACCGGAACCAGATCCGCTGCCTGACCGGCCCGGCCCCCGGCCACGTCCACGATGCGCCGCACGGCCTCGGCGAGCAGCGCCGGAATGGAATCTGCATCCACGCCTCGCGAGAAACGCTGGGCAGATTCGGAGTTCACCTGATGGCGCCGGGCCGTCGCACGGACCGCGGCGGGTTCGAAGCTGGCAACCTCGAGCAGCAGCGCCGTCGTACTCGCCTGCACGGCCGTCGCCTCACCACCCATCACGCCGGCAAGGGCGACTGGCCCTTCCGCATCCGCCACCACGAGGTCCGCTTCATCCAGTTGCACCTCGCGGCCATCGAGCAGAACAAGCGTCTCGCCTGCCACGCCCGAACGGACCTGCATACGCCCGCCCTGCAGGTGCTGCGCGTCAAAGACATGCATCGGCTGACCGAATTCGAGCAGCATCAGGTTGGTGACATCGACGATGCCGTCCACGGCCCTGAGACCAGCCGCCTCGAGGACGCGCGCCACATCAGGCGCAGAGGGGGGAACGCTTACGCCCTCGATGGCGCAGGCCGCATAGCGCCAGATACCTTCAGGCGCGACGGTCAGTTGTGGCGCTGCCGGTCCGCCAGCCGGGAAAGCCACTGGGGACGGCAAGGGGACCAGATGCCCCAAGCCCAACGCAGCCAACTCGCGCGCTACACCGTGGGCGGACAAGAGATCACCGCGATGGGCCGGCACCGCAAGATCCAGCACGACCTCCCCCAAATCCATCGCTTCGGCGATGGGCAGGCCCAACACCGTTTCCGAAGGCAGGACCCAGACGCCGTCCACGCCGTCCCCAAGCGCCAGCTCCTCGCGCGAGCAGAACATGCCTTGGGACATCACGCCCCGCATCTTTGAGGCCGCGATGGCCTTGCTCGTCGGCAAGACAGCACCGTCGAGCGCGACGGGCACGATGTCTCCGGCCTGTACGTTGGTTGCCGCCGTGACGATCTGCAAGGCACCCGCAGCCCCGGCATCCACCGAGCAGACCCGGAGACGGTCCGCATCCGGATGGGCAGCAGCGTCTACGATACGTCCCGTGATGACCCGGTCCATACCTGGCGCAAACCGCTCCACGCCTTCGAGTTCGAGAGGCGACCGCGCAAGCGTCGCGCTGACCTCGCCAAGGCTCCAGGTCCCTCCAAGTCGGCCGCGCAGCAGATTCAAGGGCAGACGCACGGCACTCTCCTAGAACTGGGCCAAGAAACGGGCATCGTTCTCCCAAAGCAGGCGGATGTCCGGAATCCGGTGCCGAAGCATGGCGATGCGCTCCACGCCAAGACCGAAAGCGAAGCCCGAATAACGCTCGGAATCGATACCGACGGCCTCGAGAACCGCCGGATCCACCATGCCGCAGCCCAATATCTCGAGCCAGCCCGTATGGGAACAGATTCTACACCCCGCGCCCTCGCAGAAGACGCACCGCACATCCATCTCGGCCGACGGTTCAGTGAAGGGAAAGAAACTGGGCCGCAACCGCATGGGCGTCCCCGAGCCAAAAACCCCTTCGGCGAAAGCCTGAAGAACGCCCTTGAGGTGGGCAAAAGTGATGCCCTCAGCCACATGCAGGCCTTCGAGCTGGTGAAACATCGGGTAGTGGCGCGGAGTCACGGCGTCGCGACGGTAAACCCGACCCGGCGCGATGATCCGGAAAGGCGGCTTGCCCGCCGCCATATGGCGAATCTGGACCGATGAGGTCTGGGTGCGAAGCAGGCGACCGTCCGGCAGGTAGAACGTATCCTTGGGGTCCCGGGCCGGATGATCCTCCGGCGTATTGAGCGCCGAGAAGTTGTGCCACGCATCCTCGACCTCCGGGCCCTCGGCAAGCCCGTAGCCCAAGCTCTTGAACAGGGCAACCAACTCGTCACGTACCTGGGACAGGACATGCGCATGGCCCATCGAGCGACCAATGGAAGGCATCGAGACATCCAACGCCTCAGCCTCGATACGTGCTGCCGTCTCGGCCGCACGAAGCACGCCCCCTCTCTCCGCATGGGCGGCCTCAAGCGCCACCTTGAGCCGATTGACAGCGCCCCCGTATGGCTTGCGCGCTTCGGGGGGCAGGGTCGGAATCAGCTTAAGGGCCTGCGTGACCCGCCCGCGCTCGCGGCCGAGAAACTCGGTCAACCAACCCTCTAGCCCGGCCGTCGTCGACAACGTAGCAAGCCGATCAAGCGCTTCCCGCTCGATCGACTCAAGTGCTTCCTGAGCGGTCGTCATCCGGCTAATCCGTTTTCAGGCGTGCCCGCGGGGGGGCCTCAGAAGGGGTACGGACCGTCGAAGTCCTCTGGCTCGCCGCCCCCCAAGGGGTCCGCCTCAAACGCCGGAGAGGATGACTTGGGCGCGACCGGGCGATCCACATCATAGGAAGACATCGTGGAGGCAGGGAGCCCTGGCTCCATCCCGGTGCCGATCGCCTGAACAACAGCAGCCTCGATGAAGATCCGGGTCGCGTTCTGCTCGTCCCGGAACGTCTTCATGCGACCTTCGACGGCCACGACCGACCCAGGTTTCAACTGCGCGGCCACCTCAGCCTGACGCCCGACCGCCTCGACGGAGAAGACATCAAAGCGAGGGGCATCCTGCTCATTGCGCGCCGCCTTGGCCACACGCATGCGAAACCGGGTCAGGTCATAGCCCGTAGGGGTGGTACCGCGATGGGGCACGCCCTGGGCATCGGTATCGACCGTACCCACAAGCACAATCTGGTTGACCGACACGCGCCTGATCCTAGGCTTCGGCCGGCGCGGCAGCAGCCTTGGTCTGGATGGGGCCGGCCTCTTCCTGCGTCAGGATCATGGCCCGAAGGAAGTCATCCGAAATGGCGAACAGACGACGAAGTTCGTCAAGCAGGAGCTGCGCACCCTCGAAGTTGACGAGGCAGTAGGTGCCTTCGCGCTGATCGTTCACTTCATAGGCCAAGCGACGCTTGCCCTTCTTCTCGTGGCGGACGACCGAACCGCCGAACTTGGCGATCAGGTCCTCGACCTGCTTCATGGCCGCATCCACCTGCTCATCCTCGAGCTGGGGACGGACGATGTACATCGACTCGTAAGCCTTGGTCACGACAATGTCTCCACACGGACAACGGCCCGCCGCCTGCAGCGGTCGAACAAAAGGGATGAAGCTTCAGCGTACCACGTCAGGCCCCTTCGGGAAAGAGGGACCCGCGTCGTCAGGCCGTCGCCTGTGCCGACGGAGGCAGCCCGGCAGGCGGCTGCTTCGCAGCAGCGCGATCCCGCCAGAGCACCAGCAGGGGCGCCGCATTGAAGATGCTGCTGTACGTACCCGACACGATGCCGATGAGCATCGACAGACAGAAGAAGAAGATGCTCGAGCCGCCGAAGAGAACCAGCGGAATCAACGTCAGAACCACGGTGAGGCTGGTATTGATCGAGCGGGCGAAGGTCTGATTGACGCTGCGGTTGGCCACGTCCCCGAAAGTGTCGCCTTTGCGCGCCAGCCCAAGGTTCTCGCGGAAGCGATCGAAGATGACGATAGTGTCGTGGACCGAGAAACCCATGACCGTGAGCAACGCCGTCACGAGGAGGCCATCCGCCTCGGCACCCAGCGTAAGACTGAGAATCGCGAACGAGCCAAGCATGACGACCACGTCATGGACCATTGCCGCGATGGCGCACATGGCGAAATCGAACTGATAGCGAACGGCGATGTAGCCCAGAATGACCAGAATGCCCGCGACAAGGGCCAACATGGCGTTTCGGAGCAGCTCGGCACCAATCTTGGGGCCGACCGTCTCGATGCGCTCGGGCACGAAAGCACCCAGACCGGGCTTCTTGGCAAGTTCGGCCTTGATCTGGCCGACCTCGGTCGCGGTCAGCGTCCGAGTGCGCAGTATAAGCGTAGAACCATCCACGCTTCCCGAGGCTGCCCGTTGTGCCGTCTCCAGCACCTCCTGGATTTCGCCCTCGACCTTGTGGCCCTCGAGGTCGATGGTCCCGAGCGCCTCACGCAGTTGCTCGACGGAGACCACCTTGTCGAAACGCAGTTGCAGGAGCGAGCCCCCCATGAAGTCGATTCCCAGCTTGACCGGGGCACCGAACCGCGAGAAGCACATCACGATGGCGATGATGCCCGGGATCATCATGGCGGCCGAGATGCCGAACCACAGGGTCTTGCGGCCCATCACGTCGACGAGGAGCGCGGGATCGGGCGCGCCGGAGGGGGCAGTGTTCTCGACGGCCATCAGATACGGACTCCGAAGAGGGTAGGGGACTTCATCGAGGGAGACTCGAGGACCTGGTGGAGCAGGGCCCGTGTGACGGTGATGGCCGTGAACAGGCTGCAAAGGACGCCGGCGGCGAGCGTGAGCGCGAAGCCCCTGACGAGGCCGGTGCCCAGAGCGTACAGGATGAAGCAGGTCAGCAGCGTGGTCGAGTTCGAGTCGAAAATCGCCGTGAAGGCACGACGGAAGCCGATTTCGATCGCCGAATAGAGGCTGCGCCCGGCACGCAACTCTTCCTTGGTCCGCTCGAAGATGAGCACGTTGGCATCGACGGCCATGCCCACGGACAGAATGAAGCCGGCAATGCCCGGCACCGTGAGCGTGATGGGAATCAGCTTGAAGATGGCCAGGACCAGGACCGCATAGACGGCAAGAGCCAGGTCGGCAACCAGGCCCGGCAGGCGATAGTAGGCGAGCATGAACAGCACGACGAGCACGAAGCCGGCAACGCCCGCCCGGACGGCACTGCGAACGACATCCGTCCCCAGCGAGGCGCCGACGACCCGGTTCTCGATCTCGACGAGGGGGACGGGCAGGGCACCCGCCTTGAGCTGGCTGGCAAGCAACTGGGCTTCCCTGGCCGTGAAGGACCCCGTGATGATCGCTTCGCCCTGGAGAATGGGCTCGTTGACCCGAGGGGCGGACACGACCTTGTCATCCAGCTTGATGGCAATGGTCTGACCCACGAACCGGCTCGTCAGGTCACCGAAGAGCTTGCCACCCTCGGCATTGAACCGCAGCGAAACGTGCCAGCCCTTGCCGATCCCCGCCCCGTCCGGCTGGGCGCTGGCATCGACGAGCATCTTGCCCGTGAGCGGGGTGTCGGCATAGGCCGAGGCCGATGCGTTGCGCATCGGGGAGGTGGTGACAGGCTCCTGGAAGACCAACTGGGCCGTCTTGCCCAGATAGTTCCGGGCCTCATCAGGATTGCGCAGGCCGGGCAGGTCGATGACGACCTGACGCTCGCCCTTGCGCTGGATCGAGGGCTCCGTGACGCCATACTGGTCGACGCGATTGCGAATGACCTGAATGACCGACGCCATGACCTTGTCGTCGACCTTGACCGTGGCGGTGTCCTTGGCCTCGAGGACCAGATGCATGCCGCCTTGAATGTCGAGGCCCAAGCGGAACGGGAGCTGCTTGCCGTCCTGGACGACCCACATCGACCCCATGGTCAGCAGGACCACGAGGAGCAGCATCACCTGGCGCGGCGTTATTTTCACGAAGCATCACCGGTAAAGAAAGGACAAGGCCGTTCAGTCTAGGCCGGTGGCAAGGGAGGGTCAAGAGACCGTAGCATGCAGGAGTGTCGCGATTGCTGCTTGTCCTGCTCGGACTCACCCTGACTGTCCTCGGCCTCTTCCTCGAGGTGCCGTGCCCTGTCGTGGCGCCTGCAGGCGGCCTGCCCCACGGGGGAAGCATCCTGTTCGAGGCCGCGGGCTGGACCGTCGGCACGGCTCCGTGGACCTTGCAAGCCCTCGGGCCGTGGGTTGCCGGCCTGACCCTGCCCCCGGCGCAGGCAAGTGTGGCACTCGCCCTGTGGCTGGTGGCCTGCCTGCTCGGAGCACCCTGGGCAGAGTCGTCCCGCGGCCTCGCGATGCTTGTGGGACCCGCATTCGGCTTCCAGTTCGGCATGGTGGTCCAAGCCCTGGTCATCGCCTGGTGCGTCCGCGGAGGAACGTACCGGCATCGCTTCACCGGCCTGTTGCTGGGCCAAACCGCCTGTTGGTCCTGCGGTGCCGCCTGGCTGGCGCTGCTTGATTTGGAACCCTGGCCCGCGGTCGCAAGCCAGGTATCGGGGCTGCCCGGCCTGCTGGTAGCTTGGGCAACGCTTTCCGCGCTGCCCAACGCACTCGGCCGCCGCAAGGAGGCGCACAGTCCCCCGGCATCGCCTCAAGTCATCCGCTGAACCGGGTCCACGACCGTCCTGAACGGGACAACCCAGCCGTCAAAGCCCGACATGGCCCGCGCGACCTCCTCGGCGTGCAGGGCGTCGCTGGCCCAGCCCACCCAGCACGCCCCGCTTCCCGCGAGCAGGACGCCTTCGGCACCCGCCGCAAGCAAGGCATCCGGGGTTGTCCCCAATGCCGGCAAGGCCCGGCGCACCGGAATCTCAAAATCATTGGCCGTGGCGGCCAGGATGCCCGGCCTGTCGCCACGGAGCCACGCGGACCTCAAGGGCGCGAGATCACAGGGTAGCCGGGCTGGCACTGCGTCGAGCCAATGGTAGGCCTCGCGCGTGGGCACCCGGTCCGGGCCGCAAGCGAGGACACCATGCAGTTCCGGCCCAGTCGGCAACGCTTCAAGCAGCTCCCCGCGGCCCGTGGCCCACGCCGGCCCGTGGCCCAGGAAAAAGGCGACATCCGAACCCAGACCCCGCGCGAGGGAGTCCGCCCGGACCGCATCCAGGTCCCCGCCCAGGACCAGTACTCGCAGGACAGCCGCCGCATCGGCAGATCCGGCACCAAGTCCGCCACCCGCCGGCAGGTGTTTCACGAGATGGAAGGCATAGCCGTCGGGAGAACCCGCCAGCTGCCAAGCCCGATGGGCCAGATTCCGTTCGACAGGCCCGAGGTCCGTGGCGGGGGCACCCTCCGCCCACGAGACCTCCCACGACGTGGCCCCCGGGCGCCGCGCGACACGCAAGACATCGCAGGCATCGATGGCAACCAGCAGGCTGTTGACGGGATGGTAACCGTCGACTCCCGGGGGGCCCACCGAGAGACCGAGGTTCAGCTTGGCACAGACCCGCCAGTTGCCCGCGGGCTCAGTCCGGCAGGGCATCGGCGAGTCGCACCAGGCCGGCCAGGTCGAGCGTTTCGCCGCGAACCAGCGGATCCAGGCCCGCGCAAGCCTCGGACAGGACTTCGGCGGACCAGCCTGCGGCCTTCAGCGCATTGCGCAGGGTCTTGCGCCGCTGGGCAAAGATGGCCCTGACCACACGCCGGAACCGTACCGGACTGGCAGGCGGTACCGCCCATCGGGCGCGAACATCGATGCAAACCACGGCGGAATCCACTCCGGGCACGGGCTTGAAAGCCCTGCGCGGCACCTTGCAGACCAGCCGGACCTCGGCGCGTTGCCGGACCGCGACGGACAAGGCGCCCCACTGGCGCGAACCCGGTTCCGCAAGCAGGCGATCGGCCACCTCTTCCTGGACCATCAGAACCAGCCGGCGGAACGGCGTGCCGGTGTCCCCGGCGTCGTCCGCACCCAAGGCCCGCAAGATCAGCGGGGAAGTCAGGTAGTAGGGGATGTTGGCGACCAGCATCGCCCCCTCAGGCAAGCCGAGCGCGGACCAGGACGTGCCCATGACGTCCGCCCACACCACCTTGAGATTCGGATGGTTGGCCTCGAGCACCCGCAGGCCCGTCCTCAGCCGCTCGTCCAGCTCCACGGCGATGACGCGAGCCCCTGTCGCAAGCAGGCGCTCGGTCAGGGCACCCTTACCTGGTCCCACCTCGAGCACCGTATCGCCACCCTCCGCAGCAGCGGCCTCGATGATGCGGTCGAGAACCGAGGCATCCGTCAGGAAGTTCTGGCCCAGGCTGCGCTTGGCCCTGAAGGCAGGGACCGGCGGTCGCTGATTCATGACTGCACCGTGCCGATGCGAGGCTCCTGCCCCGCACGCAAACGCTTCAAGTTGTCTTTGTGCCGGAAGATGATCCAGGGCCCCGCAACGCCGCCAAAGAGCACGACGGGCAGGGAAACGGACCAAGGCGCCAGGCCCAAATTCCCGAGCAACAAGGCAAGGGGCATGGCCGCTGCCGCCCCGATGCTGGCCACGGAGACCGTACGGGTCGTGGCAAGCAGCACCACCCAGACGACCAGCACGACGGCCGCGCCAGCCGTCGAAAGGGCGAGAAGCGCACCCGCCGTCGTCGCGACGCCCTTGCCGCCGGCACCCTGAAGCCACGGCGAATGGCCATGGCCTGCCAAGGCGAGCAGCGCCGCCGCCACCACGACAGGCAAGGGGGCAGCCCAAGCCTCGGCCAGCAGGATGGCCAGGGCACCCTTGCTGGCGTCAAGCAACAGGCAGCAGGCCCCGACGAGCTTGCCCGCGGCCCGGTCGGCATTGGTCGCACCGACGTTGCCGCTGCCCGTGGAACGGACATCCCGACCCGAGAACCACCGCGGAAGCAGATAGGAAAAGGGAACGGTCCCGATGAGCCAAGCCAAGGGCAGGACAACCCACCAAGCGGCCGGCATCAACGCTCGCGGCGCTCCCGACGCGGCCGGTAGATAAACCTTATGGGCACCCCGACGAAGCCGAAGGCATCCCGCATCCGATGCTCGAGATAGCGCGTGTACGAGGGCACCGAGAGCTCGGGTTCGTTGCAGAAGAGGATGAAGGTCGGCGGGTGAGTCGGCCCTTGCTGGGCGTAGTAGACCTTCAGGCGCCGGCCGTGTCGGGTCGGTGCGGGCTGCATGGCCGTCGCCTCGGACATGACTTCGTTCAGGACCCCCGTCGTGATGCGACGACCATTCTCGTCCGCGACCTTGATGGCGGTATCCAGCACCTGCAGCGCGCGCTGGCCCGTAAGGGCAGAGATGAAGACGACAGGCGCGAAGTCCGCGTGAGGCAGTGCCGCAAGCACGTCGCGACGGAATGGCTCCATCGTGTGCTGGTCCTTGGGCACGAGGTCCCACTTGTTGACGACGAGCACCAGACCCTTGCCGCCTTCGACCGCCATCTCGGCGAGCCGCTTGTCCTGGTCCGTGACACCCATCGTGCCGTCCATGACGAGCACCACGACGTCAGCGCGCTCGAGGGCCTTCAAGGCGCGGACAACCGAGAACTGCTCCACGCCGTAGTCGACCTTGGATTTTCGTCGGATGCCGGCCGTATCGACCAACCAGAACCGACGCCCGTCATGTTCGATGGCCGTGTCGATGGCATCGCGCGTCGTCCCCGAGACGGGGGAGACGATCATCCGGTCCTCGCCGATCAGCCGATTGACGAGCGAGCTCTTGCCCGCATTGGGACGCCCGACGACCGCAATCCGGATGGAGTCGTCCTCCTCGTGGGCATCGACCACCGGCAGACCGACGAGCATCGCATCGAGCATGTCGCCCGTGCCGGTGCCGTGTACCCCCGACACCGGCCAGGGCTGGCCGAGCCCTAGGGCGTGGAACTCGAGAACCTGCTCGAAATCCTCATACCGGTCGCACTTGTTGACGACCACGAGGACCGGCTTGCGGGACTTGCGCAGAAGATGAGCAATCTCGTCGTCGGCAGGCAAACGACCTGCCTTCCCGTCCACGACGAACAGGACGAGGTCGGCCTCGGCGATGGCCAAACGGGCCTGGTCGGCCACCTGAGCCAGCATGTCGTCGTCGGTACCGGGGACGATGCCTCCGGTATCGACAGCCAAGAACTGGCGCCCACACCACTCGACGCGGGCATAGAGCCTGTCGCGGGTCACCCCCTCCTCACCGTGGACGATGGCCTCGCGCGACCCGACAAAGCGGTTCAGCAGCGTTGACTTGCCAACATTGGGACGACCGACGATGGCCACGATGGGCAGGTTCAAGACAACACCTCGAATGGTTCCGGCTCGCGAAAGCCCTGGACGACCACGGTCCGCGGCAACCGCTCCCGGAGAAAACCGACGACCACGTCCACGACGGGCTCCTCGGAGGCCTGATGGCCGACCTCGAGAACACAGACCCCGTGCGCCGACGCATCCAGGGCGTCGTGATAACGAATCTCGCCCGTGATGTAGAGGTCGATGCCGAGCGCTGCGACGCGGGGCCAGAAGTCCCCACCCGCGCCGGAGCAGACGGCCACCGAGGCCACCTCCCGGTCGTGGCCGCGCACCAGGCGAAGCGAACGTGCCTGCAGGGTGCGGCCGACCTCGCGGCACAGCGCATCGAGGGCCCGGGGCGCTGCGAGCTGGCCCCAGAGGCCCAGCCCCCAGGGAAGCCCCTCCTCGTCGCGCCCCTCAGGCACGAGGATCTGGTCCAGGTCCCAGCCCATCAGGTCGGAGAGACGCCGGTTGCAAGCCGTGACATCCAGATTGGTGTGCGCGGCGTAAAGCATCAGGTCCCCGGCGAGCGCCTCAGCCAGGACACGACCCGACTCGCGGTCCGTTCGCACCTCGGAGAGGGGCTTGAAGATCAGCGGATGATGGGTCACGAGGACGTTCGCACCCATGGCCCGAGCCGCACGGACGGCAGCCATCGAGGGGTTGACGCTGACACAGACCCCGGTGACAGGACCTGCGTCACGCCCGACCTGCAGGCCGACACGGTCCCAGGACGCGGCCCGGGTCGGCGGAGCCAATACCTCGAGCCAGCGGACAAGCTCCGAGCGCTCCATGCACTCATGCTAGCACGGAGGCCCCGAAGCAGCCTGAGCGGCTATAATGGAACAGATCTCCATGCCCGTCGACGTACCCCCGACCCGTCACCTGCCCGCCACGTTCCGGCCAGCCTCGGCCACGTCAGGCGCAGCGGGCTGGCAAGTAGGCGGAAATCCTCTGGCCGGGCTTGCCGAGGCCCTCGGCACCCCCGTCTGGGTGATCGACACGGGCGAAATCCGGTCGCGTCTCCGACGCTTGTTCGCGGCCTGCAGCGCACACTGGCCCTCCGGGGCGCGGATTCTCTTCGCCAGCAAGGCCCATGGCCATCCTGCCATTGCCCGGCTGCTGGCCGACGGGGGAGCCGACCTCGAGACGGTGTCCATCGGTGAAATCGAGGCGGCCGTGGCGGCCGGGGTGGGGGGAGATCGTATCGTCCTGCAGGGACACGGCCGGGCACCTGACGATCACGCCCGGGCCCTGGCCCACGGCGTGCGGCGCTTCCACGTCGATGCCTGCGACGAGATTGCCCCGTTGGCCGAGGCGGCGGCAAGCGCAGGGGTCTCGGTGGAGGTGCTGGTGCGTGTCCTGCCGGGCATCACGGCCGATACCCACCCCGCGCTCGCGACCGGCGTCGCAGGCAGCAAGTTCGGCCTGCCCGAGGGGCCGGATCTGGACCAGGCCGTCGGGGCCATTCGCCGTGCCGGCAACCTGAAGTTGATCGGCCTCCAGCTCCACACGGGGTCCCAGATCCATGACCCTGAAACCTTCAAGGCCACGGGGGCCGTGGCCGGGCGTATTGCTGCGGACCTGCACCGCCGCACGGGCTGGATGCCCGCCGTTCTGGACCTGGGCGGAGGCCTGGCCGTGCCTTATGGCCCTGACGATGCCGAGCCGAATCCGGAGGCCTGGATCGAGGCGCTGGCTCGGGGCTTTGCCGAGGGCTGGCCCGACGCACCGGCCACGTGGCCCCAGCTGGTCGTGGAGCCAGGCCGTTGGCTGGTCGCCACAGCCGGCTGCACCGTCTACACCATCCTCTCCGTCAAGCATGCCAATGGCTGCGTCGTCGTCGACGGGGGCCTCGCGGACAATCCCCGGGTGTCCCTGTACGAGGCGAACTACGTTCACGAAGGCCTGCTGCCCGGACAGTCGGAAGGCGGGCGTGCTTGGCGACTCGTCGGCAGGACGTGCGAAGAAGGCGACGAGTTGGGTACCGTGATGCTGCGGGATCCCCGGCCCGGTGATCGCATCGTCGGCTGGGTCGCGGGGGCTTATCACTACGCCATGGCCTCCCGCTACAATCGCCTGCCCCGACCTGCGCTCGTTCTGGTCGAGGCCGGCCGTCGCGCGCTGGCCAGCCGTCGCGAGCGACCTGCCGACCTGCTGGCTACGGAAATCCCGTCGCCCGAGTGGTCCCTCGGATGAGCACGTCCGCCATTCTCGACGCCCTGGTGCGGCTGCTTTCCGTCCTGCGCTGGCAGGACCTGCTCGACATCACCATCGTGTCGCTGGTGTTCTATCGTCTGTTCCTGCTGATCCGGGGCACGCGCGCCGTCCAGTTGCTGCGCGGCCTTCTTCTGCTGCTGACGGCCTATCTGGTTGCGAATGCCCTGCAGTTGCACACCATCACGTGGCTGGTCCAGAGCACGGCCACCATGCTGATCGTGGCCGTCCCTCTCGTCTTCCAGCCAGAGTTGCGACGGGCGCTCGCGATGCTGGGTCAGGGCGAGATCTTCCGTCCCGAGCGATTCGCGGCGGCACGCCCCGACGAGGAGGTCCAGCATCTCATCGGCGAGCTTGTGGCAACGGCTCGTGTCCTGACCAGCCGAAAGGTCGGGGCACTGATCATCCTCGAACGCCAGACCGGACTCAAGGAGTTCGCCGAGACAGGCACCGCTATCGGCGCTAAGGTATCCGCCGAGTTGCTGACCAGCCTGTTCCTGCCCGGAAGCCCGCTGCACGATGGTGCGGTCCTGTTGCGTGGCGACCGCATCGTTGCCGCTGGCGCCCTGTTGCCGCTCTCCGAGACCATCCGGCGCTCGGCGCGACGTCCGATTGGCACCCGCCATCGGGCGGCCTTGGGCTTGACGGAGACGACGGATGCCCTGGCCATCGTGGTTTCCGAGGAAACCGGGGCGTTGTCGATTGCCGAGCAGGGCCAGTTGCATCGATTCCTGACCGAAGACGAGTTGCGGGGGCGCCTCGAGGCAGCCTTGATGCTGTCGCGTCCCCCCGTACCGAGTCCGCTCGGACGCCTCCTGCTGAGTCGCCGATGATCCGCCTCGGACGCCAGGAAGACGGGACCCGCGGCCTGCGGCTGCTGGCCTTTCTGATGGCCATCGCCATGTGGGGCTTCGTCGGAGTCAGCCAGGAGCGATTCAAGGGCGAGGCCGAGCAGCGCCGCATCACCGTGCAGGTCACGCTGCGCAGTGCATCGGGCGAGGCCAGTCCGTCCGCGCGCGTCGAGCCGGCGTGGGTCGATGTCCGGCTCGAGGGACCGGGCGACCTCCTGAAAGCACTCGGAGATGCGCCCCCCACGGCCTCCGTGACGGTACCGGCACGGTTCAGGGCCGGTGACCGCCTGCCGGTCCAGCTGGAGGTACCTGAAGGTGTCGTCAGCGAAGTCCTGCCCGACCGCGTGACGTGTTGGCCCGAACCGGGTGCAGGCGTCTCGCCGGCCCGCATCCCGGATCAAGGAGCGGGCCGAGTCGCGCCGGCGCAGCCCGCGACGGCCGACATCCCTTGAGCGGCGTCTTTGACCGGTTGGCGAAGGAGCGCCTGCCCCAGCACGTCGCCATCATCATGGACGGCAACCGACGCTGGGCCAAGCAGCGCTTGCTTCCCGCCACCGCAGGACATGAGGCGGGAAGGCGAACGCTCAAACGGATGGTGCAGGCATGCCGGAACCTAGGCATTCCCTTCCTGACGGTCTATGCATTTTCGACCGAGAACTGGTCCCGCAGCCGCGAGGAAGTCGGCTTCCTGTGGGCCCTGTTCCGGGAGACGCTGCGGTCCGAAATTCGCGAACTGGACGAGGCGGGCGTCAGGATGATTTTTCCGGGGGAGCGCGACGCGCTGCCCGAGGACGTCCGCATTCTCGTCGAGGAAGCCGAGGCCCGTACCGCAGGGCACGGGGGCCTCACGCTCAACATCGCGCTCAATTACGGTAGCCGGGCGGAAATCCTGCGTGCCGTCCGTCGTCTGGCGACCGAGGTGGCCGAGGGCCGACTGGCCCCCGGGGCCATCGACGAAAGGCGGTTGGGTGAGGCCCTGGATACGGCCGGACAGCCGGACCCCGACCTTTTGATCCGGACGAGCGGCGAATCGCGCCTGTCCAACTTCCTGCTTTGGCAGGTGGCCTACGCCGAGTTGCACATTACCCGCGTCCTGTGGCCCGACTTCGACGAAGCGGCCCTCGCGCGCGCCCTCGAGGACTTCCAGACCCGTGAGCGACGCTTCGGGGGTGGTAGGTGATTCACCTGGTGCGGGGCGAGCGGAGTGGCGCCAAGAAGGACGGCCCATACGCAATCGATGGCTACGAGGCTGACGCGTGGCTGCGCGACAGTCTCGACGGGTGGCTTCCTGCTGATCTGCGTCCCATGAACCTGACGACCTTCGAGGGCAGCGCGCGGGTGGCCGAGGTGCAATCGGCGCTCAGAACCCCTTCGTTCTTCGGGGACAGGGTCGTCATCGTCCGCGATTGCAACTGGTTTACCGCCTCGGGCAAGGATGCACCGAACGAGAACGACAAGGCCGTGCTGGTCGCGTGGCTGAATGAGCCACGACCCGAGGCAGGACACCTGGTCCTGCTCGCCGTAGGTTCACCCAACAAGACGACGCGGCAGTACAAGGCCTTTTCCTCGGCCCTGTCGAGCAAGACGGCCGTGGAGCACGTCTTTCCGGGGCCCAATCCCTATGACGACAGAGCGACCGTGGCGTGGCTGGCAAGACAAGCAGGCAGCAAGGGCCTGAAGCTGCAGCCGGGTGTCGCGGAGGCCGTTGTGGCACGTATCGGCCAAGACAAGGGAGCGCTGGTCAACGAGTTGGCCAAGTTGACGGCATTCGCGGACGATCGGCCGGTGACCCGCGAAGATGTCGACCTGCTGTGCCATTCCGAGGAGAGCGAGGTCTTCCCGATCATCGAGGCCCTTCTGGCGTTTGACGTGCGCGGCGTCCTTGCGGCCTACGACGAGGTTGCGCGCCAGAAGCATCCGTTGGAGTGTCTCGCGACGATGGCGACGGTCTGGCGCCAGTACGTCTCATGCAAGGACCTGGCTGGCCAGCGGGTCGGTCCCGACGAAATCGCACGCCAGGTGAAAGCGCACCCCTTCAAGGTGCAGAAGGACCTCGAAGCCATCCGCCACTGGTCCCTCGAGGCGCTGGTGAAGGGCCTCGAGGCCATCGTGGCCTTCGATCACGCGCTCAAGCGTGGTCTAGCGGATGAGCAGGAGGGCTTTCATCTCCTGTTGGCGCGACTGGCACAACTGGGCCGCGCACGCGTTCGGGCCTGAGTCCCAGCTTCAAGGCTACCTTGGACGCCACCTGGCGCAGCAAGGCCGCCTCTTCGTCCGAAAAGGCAAGCCGGGCCAGCAAGCGGCGGGCCGTCATGAGTTTCTTGGACCTGTGGTGGTCCCGCAAGACGCCCAAGGCCACGAGGGCCGCCTCGAGCCGGTCATCGACGCGAAACCGATTGCGAAAGCGGGCATCGGAAGCCACAACCGCAGGCGCCTCGGTTCGTGTCCTCGAAAATTCCCACCCCAGCAGCAGCACGGACTGCGCCAGATTGAAGGACTCGCCCTGCCTGTGCGAAGGCAGGCGGACGACCTGGTCGCAGCGCCGCAGCAATTCCGTAGACAGGCCATACTTTTCAGATCCGAAGAGCAGGGCAACGCGCCCGGGCACGGTCCCCGCGAGCGCCACCGCCCCATCAGGGTCGAGCGGGGGCAGGTCGTCGGTCTTGGGGCGTGCCGACGTCCCCAGCACCAGAGCGCAACCTTCGAGGGCCGACTCCAGATCGTCGGTCTCCCGGAACCCATCGAGCACATCGGGCACGTGGACGGCCATCATGCGGGCTTCGGGCTGATCCTTCAGGCCGGGTGCGCCCACGATCACGACGTCCGCCAGGCCAAGATGCGCGACGGCGCGGGCAATCGACCCAAGGTTCCCGGGCACCCCGGGCTGATGCAGCACGATCCTCAGACGCTCACGCATCGCGCCCTCCCAAGGACCAAAGGTATCATGGGCCCATGGACCGGCGTGGGGAAGTTTCGGCTCGCCTGGCTGGAGGCAAGCTTGTCGCGGTGCTGCGGACGAGCGTGCCGGACGAAGCCGTCTGGCTTGGCGAGTGCCTGCTGGAACTCGGGTGGCCAGCCATCGAGGTGACGTGGACGATTCCCGATCCGGCCCGGGTCCTGCACCATCTTGCGGATCGTGCGCTCGAGGGGACGACCCTGGTTGGCGCGGGCACCATCCTCAACCGACACGATGCCCTCGAGGCCATCGCCGCCGGGGCCCGGTACCTTGTCAGCCCGGCGCGACCCGCCGGGCTGGCGGATCTTGCCCATCACCACGACCTGCCCGTCGTTCTCGGGGCCCTCACGCCCCATGAGATTCACGAGGCCATCGAGGCAGGGGCGGACTTCGTCAAGATCTTTCCCATCCACCGCCTTGGCGGCGCCGGGTACCTCCGTGACGTCCGTGCACCGTTTCCCGACCTGCGGGCCTTCGCTTCGGGGGGCATCGAACCCGGGGAAGCCGGAGCTTACCTGCAGGCTGGGGCTACGGTCATCAGCCTGGGCCAGACCTTGGCTCACGGGGACACCATTCGGTCACGCAAGGCCGATCGTGTGGCTGCGTGCGTGGCCACGGCCCGCGCATCCCTCGCCTAGCGTCCTCTCGGCCGCTCGGGATCCACATCGAGGCGCAAGCCCTGACCGCGAATCGACAACAGATGCACGGGACGAGCCGGATCCGGCTCGACGAGGCGGCGAAGGCGCAATACGAAGTTGTCGATCGTGCGGGTAGCACCGCCGGAGGGAAATCCCCAGACCGCCTCCATCAAGGCATCGCGCCCCACGATGCGTCCCTTCGCCGCGACAAGGTGACGAAGCAGGCGCAGTTCCAGCGAAGTCAGGCGGACCTGCTCATCGCCACGCAACACCTCGCCACGCGCGAAGTCGACGTCACACTGGCCGATGCGCACGATGCCGAGGCTTTCGGCAGGGGCCTCCCGATGCCAGTCCTGACGCCTGAGCAAGGATGAGATCCGAGCCAGCAGCTCCTCGAGGTTGAAGGGCTTGGTGACATAGTCATCCGCACCCACTTGCAAGCCGAGGACCTTCTCCCGGTCGAAGCCCCGTGCCGTCAGCATGAGGATGGGTGTACGGACGCCCATCGCGCGCCAGCCCCGACACAGGTCGATGCCACTCAATCCCGGCAACATGACGTCCAGCACGATCAGATCCGGACGATCGCCCCCCCGGATCAGCTGGTCGGCGGCCTCGCCATCCACGACGACGAAGACCTCATGGCCCTCCGTGACAAGGTTGTAGCGCAAACCCTGGGCGATGTGCGCCTCATCCTCGACGATCAGGATCCTCGCCATCCATCCTCCCTGGCAAGCTCACCGTAAAGACGGCCCCGCGCCCGACACCGGGACTCGTGGCTTCGATGCTGCCCCCCATGCCCATCACCATCGAGCGTGCGAGGTAAAGGCCAAGGCCGATGCCCTTGCGCCGTCGCGTCATCTCGTCCCCCAACCTGACGAATCGACGGAAGATCCGACGCTCGTTGCCCGGTGCCCAACCAATGCCCTGGTCCACGACCACGAGGGCAACCTGGCCCGGGACCCTGCCCGCGCGGAGCGTCACGACCACCTCGATCCGATCTTCGGGGCTGTACTTGACCGCATTCTCAAGCAGGTTCGTGCAGACCAGATCGAGCGCATCGGCATCGGCGCGAACCCATGCCTCCCGATCCGGCAACCGGATGCAGGAATCCGCCAGACGCAAACGCAGCCGCAGACGGCCGGTCAAGTCGGCAAGCAACTGGCGCATCGGCACATCCTCGAGTCGATAGGACCGCGAACCAGCCTCCAGCCTTCCGGCCTCGAGCACCCGCTCGACCAGATCCTGCAAGCGGTCGCAGTCGTCAGCCATCATGCCGAGGAACATCCGGGCCTCATCGGCAGGAACCTCCTTGCGCCTCAAGGTATCGAGCGCCAGCCGAAGGGACGTCAGGGGACTGCGGAACTCGTGGGTGACGGCATCCATCACGTTCTGCTGCAGCTGGTTGGCCCTGATCTGCTGGGCAAGAAACACGACATACAGGACCAACCCCGCAATGACGGCAAGAAAGAGCAGGGTCCCGGCCACCAGCATCAGTGGCCGGCCCCAGGAACCCGGCTCGAAGACCCGTTGCCACGTGCCGGGGACCTGCAACAGCGCCAGATTCCACGTCGCGCCCAGCAGGATGACAATCAGGATCAGCAGCACCCCGAAGACAATCGGGGGCACGATGGACTGACGCCACGCCCTCATCTGTTGGCCCGATCAGGCTTCAGGAACCCGGCCTCCGCTTGCGCAGCGTATCCTCTACTGACTCCCGGTCACGCCCCATCAGGCGGCCCCAGAGGTCGATCGGGCGCTCCTCACCGGGAGGTGGCGGAGGAGTCAGGGGGGGCTGGTCTTGCTGGGCATGCACGCTGGCCGCCGGCGCCTGCTGCGCGGGCCGAGTGTCGGACAGGCCACGCGCCTGCCCCTTGAGCCAGTCGATCTCCTGCATGGTGCGCGACTCCGCCTGATGCACCGTCTGGTTGAGACTCTGCATCAACTGGAGCACCTGCTGCAGACGCTGGGCAAGGCGTTGGTTCTCCTGCTGCAAGGTAATGAACTGGATCTGCTGCTGTTCCAGCATCGGCGTGGCTTGATGGACGTGACTGAGTTCGCGTTGGACCTGCTGCAACAACTGCTGGCGATCCTCGCGCTGGTCGCGGATCATCTGGTCCATCCTGCCGCGCAGCTCCTCGACCTCTCGGTCCCGCTGGGCAAGCAGCGCCTTCAGGTCCGTGACTTCCTGGCGCATCTGGCCAAGCTGCCCCTGAGGCACGAGGCGATCGTGAACCTGGCGCAGGGATTCGCGCTGGTGAATCTCGGCCTGCAGGATCTGCTGCCCGACACCGTCCAGATCCCGGCCAAGCTGCTCCATACGGCCCGCCGCGTGGACCGAAAGCTCCTCGAGCCTTGTGGCGAACTGCTGGACCACACGTTCGACCTCCCGCCGTCCGGCGCGGTCCTCTTCACGGGCATCGTCCACATGCTGACGCCGCTGGGAGGCCTCATCTCCCAGTTCGGCCCGCAGTTGGCGGCGCGCCTCATCCATGGCCTTGCGCAACTCGGCAAGCTCGCCGCGCAGCATCTCGAATTCGGCGCGACTGTGGTCGGCAGCCTGCCTGAGGGCCTGCCCGACGCCATCGACCCGGGTTCCCATGGCCTCGACACTGACTTCCTGGTTGGCCATGCGGCGCGCCATCGCCTCTGCCTGCTCGCGCAGGCGCAGCTCGGCCTCGGTCGACTTGGCGTCCGTCCCACGCCATCGCAGCTCCACGGCCGCCAGGTCCTGATCGAAACGCCCCAGACGGGCATGCTGCTCCGCCAAGTCGCGTTCACGTGCCTCCTGAAGGTCCTGGAACCGTCCCAGCAGCTCCTTGAAGCCGGACCGCTGGGCCTCAGTCGCTTCATGGGTCTTGCGCTCCAAGTCCTCAACGTTGCCCAGCATCCGCTGGAAAAGCCGATCGAGGCCACGCTCGAGAACACGATCCAGTTCCCCCCGCGTCACGAGGACCTCTTCGGGCCGGACACCACGGCGGACGCCCTGGGGCATCGGGGGGTGCTCCCCCCGTGCACGCGCCTTGAGTTCCTCAGCGACCGGCCGTGGCTGCGGCGCTGCCGACAAGTCCAGATCCTGCAGATCGACCTCGGTCACATCCGGTCCCGAGACCTCTTGCGACATCTGAGCCTCCGGCAACACAGGCGACCCGACGGCACCCGCTTCGTCATCCTGCACGCGGGCGACAGATGCAGCCGGGACCAGACCCTCGAAGGGATCTCCCTCATCACGGGCCAACGCATCGAGGTAATCCACCGCACCCATGTCCGGAACCTGAGTCCGACCGTGCTTGCGGCGACGTTGCCTGCGACGCTGGCGACGTCCGTGGGCAAGGAGAAAGCCACCGACGACCACGGCCATGCCGAGCGGAGCCGCCACCATCCAACGCTCCCGGACCATCGCGAGGACATTGCGGGACGGGGCGGTGACGAGCAAGGTCGGCTCGGGAAGCGAAAGGTTGCGCACCGCCCCCTCGGGCAGCGTATCCGACTGGATGAGCAGATAGAGGGACAAGACGCCCACGGGGGCAACCTGAAAATGCTTGCCCGTCGCCTTGACCTCGGTCTGGCCCGAGGGCATCAGGCCACGAAAGACGGCGGCCTGGTCCCGGGACAGCAAGCCTGCGTGGACAACCGCCTCGCCCTCGCGATCGAGAAGCACCGTGCGCGCACCGGCCGGCGTCGCCTCGATGGCCTTGGCCAGATCCACCCAGGGCACGACGGTCGCCACCACCCCCTGCTGGGCACCGGGCACCGCAATCAGCAAGCCATCGGGGACGGGCATGGTCAACGAACCGGACCTCGCCTCTTCCAGCCTCGCAACTTCGAGACCGCTCTCCTGAACCGGAATGGAGCGCCAGGAAGCACCGGACTTCTGGTAGAACACCAAGGGCAGCGCGCTACCTGCCGGGCCCACCACGCGGGGCATCTTGCCCTCAAAACTGGAAGCGCCAAGTGCCGCGGCTTCCTGCAGGCGCAGTTCGATGCGTCGCACCCAGGTATCGAGTTCCTCGGCGAGATCGGCCGCAAGGGCACGCTCCTCAAGGTCGGCCGCATCGCCTTCGGACCGCACCTCATTGCCCGCCGCCGACACTTCCTGTTGGCCGACGACCGTACGCCCGGAGGCCGCATTCGTCAGGCCAACAGGATCTGCCACATCCGCAGCAGAGCCCGAAGCGGGGGCTTCGGCTACCTTCGCGGCAGGAACGGCTTCACGCCCCGCGGGAGCTTCCGGACGCTCCGCCGCGCGGACCGTGGCATCCACCGGACGCAGGGGCTCGGCAGAAGCCGGCACGGCGACCATCGGTACCGTGCCCGCCAAGACGAGCCAACCCGCAGCCTTGCCGGCCCAGCGCAGCCCAGACCATCCCGCTCGCATGTCGAAACCTCCGGATATTCCAGACCATCATGCGGAGGCGGATGCGAGCAGGCGGTATGCTCCGTCACCCATATCGTACCCGCAGGTGTCAGGTTCCCCGAAGCGTCCCCAAGTAAAGCAGGCTCGTCAGTTTGCCCGATTCGGCCTCGGAGAGCGCCCAGCGGAGGTCCTCCTCTCCGGCATAGGCTTGGACGGTGCAGCGCCCGCCCAATACGAAATCGAGCAACTGGCCCTGAGCATCCTGATCCTCGATGCGACCCGCAAGGAAGGCATCCCGCAGGGCGGCGACCTCGGGTGAACAGGAGAGTTGGTAGGCCAATTCCTCGAGCGGGATCCGATGCGTACGGGTTACCAAAGGCATGACGTCTCCCTCATGGCCGACGGGTTGGCACTGCCCCGGCAAGGCTGGTGGCGGTCGCCCGCCAGTAGAGCGTACCCGCGTGGGTGGCGAGGCCATCGCGCAGGCTAGAGGGAGGCTCCTCGAGCAACTCGAGGGCAATGCGCGCACCCCGAAGTTGGAGATTCGGCATCCGGATTCCCCCATGGCGAATCCTGTCCCGCATCCCGAGCAACATCTGGTTCAGCGTCTCACCGTGACGAAGTCCCGTAGCTTCAACGAGCAGTCGGGCCATGATGCCGATTGGCACATGGTCTCCGACGCGTTCGGGCCACTCGACCTCGATGACCTGTTCGCCCAGGACTCCTCGGGCGGGGTTTGCCCGAACCGCGACCACGAGGCCGGCAATGCGCCCTGCCCACATCCGGGAAGGTGCCATGCCCGGCACGTCATGCATCGTGGCGAGGGGCAAGGACTTGAGATAGCGGTCCAACTGTCCCACGTCCCGGCCCAGTCGCGCCTCGGCTGGACGCGCCATCAAAACAAGCACGAGGGCCATCGCCACGACCGTCCGGACCCGGGCTACCACGGTTCCGCCCCCGGACAGTCAGCCGCCAGAGAACACGACGCGCAGCGTGGCTTTCGGGCCACACAGACCCTGCGCCCGTGCAGGATCAGCCAATGGTGCCCTTCGGCCCACGACTCCTGCGGCAGGCGGATCCCGAGGTCCTCCTCGACGCCCAGCACGTCTCGGGCCCGCGAGAGGCCAAGGCGACGGGCCACCCGGAAGACATGGGTGTCGACGGCGAGGGCAGGCACACCGAAGGCCTGCGCCAAGACGACATTGGCGGTTTTCCTGCCCACTCCCGGGAGGGCCTCGAGGGCTTCGCGGGTATCCGGCACCTCACCCCGGTGACGCGCTACCAACATGCCGGCCATCGCCACGAGGTTCCTGGACTTGGCGGGCCAAAGGCCACAAGAGCGGATGAGGGCAGCTACCTCGGCCACGTCCGCCGAGGCAAGCGCGCGGGCATCGGGAAATCGTCGGAACAGACCGGGCGTCACCAGGTTCACACGGACATCCGTGCATTGTGCCGAAAGAATCACGGCACAGAGCAATTCAAAAGGATTGCCGAAGGCCAATTCCGTCCGCGCATCCGGGTAGGTATCGGCCAAGGCCTGCCAGATTCGCGCGACACGCTCCCGTTCGTCGGGACGTGGACGCCAGCGCTTCACGACTGCAGTCCCATCGCCAGCCAGAGCGCGCGCAAGGCGGCCCGTGCCGCCCGCAACTTGACAGACGGACGATCGACACCGGGGAAGCGATGCGTCCAACTGCCGCAAAGCCCGTCCGGACCCTCGAGGGCCAGATGAACCAAGCCGGCTTCCTCGCCCGGTCGACCACCATCCGGCCCAGCCCAACCCGTCGTCGCCAGACCCCACGTGGCACCGTGCAACGCGCGGGCCTGCCGTGCCATGGCCCGGCTGACCTCGGGGCTCACGTGGCCCGCGCGCGCGACCAGTTCTGGATCCAAGCCCAGCTGCCGCGTCTTGTGGCCCACGGAGTAGGCGACGGCCCCACCGAGGAACCATGCGGAACTGCCGGGAACATCCGTCAGCAGGCTGGCGAGCAGTCCACCCGTGACACTTTCGGCGGTAGCCAGTGTTTCGCCACGTTGGCCAAGCCGCCGTGCCACGGCCTCGGCCAGCGCCTCGTCGCCCTCCCCGTGCACAAGATCTCCGAGTCGCAGTCGGACCTCGGCCACGCGCGCAGTCAGCCGCTCCTCGGCAACGAGGGGTCCTGCCGCCTCCACGGCGACGTGCACCTCGACCTCACCCTCGCCGGCATAGGTGCCGAGTCGACAGTCGGGACGCGCGAAAAGCGATGCGATGCGATCGGCGACTTCACGCTCACCGGCACCGGATGTGCGCAGGACCTGCAACGCGACGTGCTGTTCGGAACCAACCCGCAAGCGCGGCAGGACCTCACCCAGCCACATGCGCCTGAACTCCGCGGGCACGCCGGGCAGCGCCCAGATCTCGAGACCCGTCGGACCGACCAGATGAAACCCCGGGGCCGTGCCTACGGAGTTCGGCAGCACCGCCGCACCCTTGGGCAGTGTGGCAAGCCGCACGTCGGCATCCACAGGCTCACGATGCCTCAAGGCCACTTGGCGGAGGACCTGCTCGTGGGCTACGGCGTGGAGCTCGAGCGGAGCACCTGCCCAGGCCGCCACGCCCTCGCGGGTCATGTCGTCGGGCGTCGGCCCCAGGCCGCCCGTCAGGACGACGCTCCTCGCGCCCGCAGCCGATTCCGCATCCAGTGCGGATTGGATGGCTGACACGTCATCGGGGACCACCCGCGCGGAACGCAACGACAGGCCATGCATCGCGAGATCCCGACCCACCTGCAACAGATGGCGATCGAGGACGCGCCCCGTCAGCAGTTCATCACCGATGGCGACGAAGGCGAGGCTCACGGCAAGGTGCCGAAGGTCCTGTCCCCAGCGTCGCCGAGGCCCGGGACGATGTAGCCACGCTCATTGAGGTGGCTGTCGATGCAGACCGTGTAGATGGGCACGGAGGGATGATCGGACCGCAGCCTCGAAACGCCCTCCGGGCTCGCGATGAGACACAGGAACTTGAGTTGGGCGACGCCCCGCTGGCGAAAAAGGTCGATGGTCGCCGAGGCAGACCCCCCCGTCGCCAGCATGGGATCGATGACGAGTACCAGCGTATCCGGCGAAAAGCGATCGGGGAGTTTGGCGTAGTAAGTCACGGGCTCGAGGCGCTCCTCGTCCCGGTACAGTCCGATATGACGGACTTCGGCCTCGGGCAGCAACTCCATCGCCGGCTCGACCAACGCCAGGCCGGCACGCAGGATGGGCGCAATGACGATCGGTCGGTCGCCAATGGTCTTGCCCTTGGCGATGGCCAGCGGCGTTTCCACCTCGATGTCGGTCGTGGGCAGATCACGCGTGGCCTCGAGGATAAGGAACTTCGCCAGTTCCCGGGCCCGCTGACGGAACCGCGGGACCGAGGTCCCTCGGGCCCGAAGCTCGGCAACGGCAGTATGCACGAGCGGATGGTCCAACTCGTGGACCATGGCATCGTTGGAACGTGTCATGCACTCCTCCAGATGGCGCGCGTCTGCCAGATCATCGCCACGCCGGACCAGACCGTCAGGAAGACGGCCACCCCGTAAAGGTTCATCGCCCAAGGAACGAGCGGCGGCCAAGGAACGAGCAGGGCGGAAATCGAGCACATCTGCGCAATGGCCTTGGCCTTGCCGGACCAAGCGGCGGGCCGGATGCCCTGACCCATGTCGGCCAGCACGATCCGCAAGCCCGTCGCCACGAACTCGCGCGCCAGCACAACGCTGACGCTCCAGCCCGGCAAAGTACCAGCCTCGACGAAGGCCACCAGACAAGCGGCTACCAGGACCTTGTCGGCCAGCGGGTCGAGCCACGCTCCCATCGCCGAGGTCTGTCCCATGCGTCGGGCGAGAAGACCATCCATCCAGTCCGACGCCGCAGCAAGGCTGAACAGGCCCAGCGGCACCCAGGAGCGCCAATCCAAGAGCCCATGGGGTGCCCAGGCCATCGACGCCACGATGGGTGGAACCAGCACGAACCGGAACAACGTGACCCAAGTGGCCAGCGTCAGGGGGGAGACGGGCCTGCCCGACGGGGCGTCAGAGGGCGACGCCATGGAAGTCATAGTGCGCAGCCTCTGTCACACGCACCGGGACGATGCTGCCGATCTCGAGGTCGCGCTCGGCACGGACAAAGGTCAGGCCATCGATCTCGGGGGCATCCCGGTAGGTCCGACCGATCCAGCGGCCGCGACGCTCGTCGAGGCCCTCGACCAAAACGTCGAGCGTGCGACCGACAAGCGCCTGATGGTGCTCCAGCGAGATGGCCTGCTGCGCCTCCATGATGCGGCGCTGACGCGCCACACGCGTGCGCTTCGGGACCACGGGCTTCATCGTCGCCCCCGGCGTTCCTTTTTCGGGGGAATACGCGAAGGCACCCACATGATCCAAGCGGGTCTGACGAACGAAATCGAGCACGTGTTCGGCATGCTCCTCGGTTTCACCGGGGAAGCCGGTGATGAAAGTGGTGCGCAAGGCCATCTCGGGCACGATGGAACGCATCCGCGCCACCAGCTCTGCCGGGGGCTCGTGGCGGGGGCGCTTCATCGCCTTGAGCATGTCCGGATGCGTGTGCTGCAACGGGACATCCAGATAGGGCAGGACCTTGGGCAGATCCCGGATGGCCTCGAGCAACTCGTTGGTCATGTAGTTGGGATAGGCATACAGGATGCGGATCCAGGCGAGACCGTCGAGGCCATCGAGATCAGCCAGCAGTTGAGGCAGACGGAACTTGCCCGTCTCCTTCTGGCCATATCGGGTCGTATCCTCGGCGATCAGCACAATCTCGCGGACACCTTGAGCCACGAGTCGGCGAGCCTCCGCCAGAATCGACGGCTTCTCGCGCGACACGTACCGACCCCTGAATTGCGGGATAATGCAGAACGTGCAAACGTGGTCACAGCCCTCGGCAATCTTGAGATAGGCCGATGGCCCGAGGCCTGTCAGGCGGCGCGGCAGGTCAACCAGGACGTTGCGGGCATCGGGCACGGGCGTCACGCCCTGAAAGCGCTCGCCCTCGTCCACCCGCCGCACGACGTCGACGATGCCTCCGAAATCCCCCGTGCCGATGACCGCCGAGATCTCCGGCATGGTCTCCAGCAACTCTTCCTGATGCCGCTGAGCAAGGCATCCCGCCACCACCACCCGCCGACCGTCCTGGCCCAGTTCGAGAATGGTGCGCACGGATTCCTGCGTCGCATCACCCACGAAGGAGCACGTATTGACGACGACGACGTCTGCGGCCCGTTCGTCCCCGACGACCTCGTAGCCGGCCTCGGTCAGAAGGCCGAGCATGTTCTCGGAATCCACCGTGTTCTTGGAACAGCCGAGGCTGACCATGCCTACGCGACGCGTCATCAGCTTGCCTCAGCGACCGAGGCCGGGAGCCAGGACCACATCGTCCGGTACCGGGGCGGCACCGGACAACAGGCTGTAAAGGACGGAACCGGCCTGCTCCGTCAGACCACCCGAGGGCAGCAGGTTCCACGCGACGACCTTGCTCTTGCCGGGGGAAACGGCCCACAACTCGGAACCGTCCCCGTTGACCGTCATGTTCGTCGGCTGGAAGCTGCCGCTGGGGGACAGGGCCGTGAAATTGCCGCTCGAGGCGCCCGGAGCAATGGCATAGATGCCGAAGGAGTCCGGATAGGCAAGGTAACGCCACCCTTGGGCATCCACAGCAATGCCGCCGACACCACCCGTAACACCCGAAAGCTGCACGACGGTCTCGCTGACGATGTTCAGGACACCTGGCTGCCACGAGGAAAGGTCACGTACCGACATGTACGAACCGTTGCCCGCATCCACGGAGTAGGCGAAAGCTGACGTGCCCGCTGCATCCTCCCAGATGACGACACGGGATGGCTGCTGGGGATCCCGGCTTACGGCAGCGTCGAGCAGTTGGCCACTGGTCTGGATGTTGCCGCTGTCGACGTTGTAGGCCAGCATCCGCGCGACCTTGACCGTATTCGTCAGGGCCGGCTTGCGGGACAGGACCAACACCGCATGCTTGATGGCACCGTCCGTGCCTACAGGCGCCTGACGGAAGTTGCGCACGGCAACGGACACCGGTTCGAAATCTTCGGGAAGGGAAGTGGACCGATCCACCTGCCGCGTCACGACATTGATACGACGCAACCTGCGCTCTCTGGGGCTAACGACATAGACGAACGCGCCGTCGCTGGTGATGGCGAGATCCGTCGGCTCCTCGCCGGCCTGGACGGTGGCCTCGATGTTGTTGCTCCGGCGGTTGATGATGGCGACGGAACCATTGACGCGGCAAAGAACGAAGAGCAACTCTCGGTTCTTCTCGTTCATCGTCCCCGCGGGCGCCACGACCATCCGCGACGGATAGCCCGGCACGGCGATAGGATCCGAGACCGGCCGACGAAGGACCGTGTCGATGACGGCGACCTCATTCGAGCTGCCCGTCGCGACATAGGCACGCAACGTGGGCGCCCCGCCGGACGTCGGGCCCGCAGCACCCACACCACGGAAGCAGCCGGCGAGCAGCGCCACGAAGAGGCCGAGGACGCGGCCCCGGGCAGATACGGTCAGTCGGCGCAAGCAGGCCACCTCCACGCGCCCATCCTAGCAGACGGCAGCGCGGGTCGTCAGGGTCTCGCGCCCGTCGCGCGCCAAATCACCGGAGGCCAGCATCTGACCCAGGACACCCAGCACGGCGGGGTCGAAATGGCCCGAGTCCTGCATCTCCGCGAGTGCCTCGAGCGGCGGCATCGCAGGCCGCCACGCCTTGGGCGTGGTCATGCCGTCCCACGCCTCGGCCACGGCCAGAATCCGCGCCAGCATCGGGATGGTCTCGCCCGCCAGCCCGCCGGGGTATCCGCTGCCGTCGAAACGCTCATGGTGATGACGAATCGCCGCAATGGCCGAGGGATGACGGCTGACAGGGGCCAGCAGGCGTGCGCCGACCTCGGGGTGAACCTCCACGACGGCCCGCTCCTCGGGCGTCAGGGTGCCCGGCTTGTGCAGCACGCTTGCCGGCACGGCAACCTTGCCCAGGTCGTGGAAACGCGCCGCAAGGCCAAGCGCCTCGAGGTCAGCCGCATCAAGGGACAAGCGGCGACCCATCTCGGCCGTGAGGTGCTCGAGATAACGGGCGTGACCGGCCTCGAACCCATCCATTGCCTCGAGGGAACCGACCAGCTCCCCGATGGCGGCAAGGTAGGCTTCCTGGCGCCTTTCCTCGAGGACGACGCGTCCCAGTGCCGAGGTCAGTCTCCCGACCACCGTCTGGAACAGGCGCCGCTCGCGGGCCACGAGGCGCTTGCCCTCGCGTACTGCCACAAGGACCACGCCCAGCCACTGGCCTTCGTGACGAAGGGGCAAGGCCCAGGCCTGGCCTATTCCGTAACCTCGCGACTCATCTTCGACACCGAACGGCGCCTCGACGAGCTGGGGGGTGTCGGCAGCCGCGACGCGCGCCGGCCACGAAGCGCCCTCAGGCACGACTCGAATGCCTTCGCCGCCGGACCGGGCACGCAAGAGAAGGCCATCGCCATCGCGCAGGAAGAGCAGCGCCGGCAAGCCGCCGAGGCCTTCGCGCAGCACGGCAAGGCCCTGCTCGAGCCAGGCATCCAGACTGCCCTGGACACGATCGAGTTTCTCGAGCAGCAGCATGTCCCGGTGTGTCTGCTGGTAGCTCTCGTGCCAGACCAGCGACAAGGTGAGGGTGGCCTGCCGGGACAACCACTCGAGGCCGGACAGGACGATGAGCTTGTCCTGAGGCGAGAAAGGACCGTGGCGCACGTGGTCCTGGAAGGAACCCGTCAAGGCCAGGGCGATGTTCTCGGCCTGGGTCAGGGAGATACCGGCAGCCAGCCACGACAAGGCCTCGGCCCGCAGTGCCTGATAGAAGGCAATGGCCTCCGCAGGCTCCCCGGCATCGCCTGCCCCGGCCTCGAGACGCAGCAAGAGCAGGCCGCGCGCCTGATCGACAAGCGCATCGGGGGCATCCTCGGCAGTGACAGGCGCACCACAAAGCCGAAGGGCCTGTCGAAGCCGCTGGACGGCCGGGGGCTGGCCCTCGGCCAACCACGCGGCCCAGCGTCCCCGGTCCAGCACCGCCGACTGGCGGATGGCCTGGCGGGGCATGCTGCCGGGCTCGGGTGCCGCCATCTGGACCGGTTGCTCCTTGTCGGCATCCCATCCGAAGACCCGGTCCCGCCCCCCATGCTTGGCGGCATACAGCGCCTGGTCGGCCCGGTCCAGCATCTCGTCGGCCGTCGAACGACTGGTCGCGTGGTGTGCGAGGCCGATGCTGACCGTTACCTGGACAGGCGTCTGGCTACGCCCCCAGAAGGGATGCTGGCGCAGCCGGCCCCTGAATCGTGCCACGACGGCCATGGCGGCATCGAGTGACGTCTCCGGCAGGATGACGGCAAACTCTTCACCGCCATAGCGCGCGACGACATCCGTCTCCCTCACCGACTCCCGCAACACCTGCGCCAAGGAACGCAGCACCTGATCACCCAGCAGATGCCCGTGGGCGTCGTTGAAGGCCTTGAAAAAGTCAACATCGAGCAGCATGACGGTCGTGCCATGGCCGAGGCGCGAAGCCCGACGCAACTCGGACTCGAGTTGCCGTTGCAGGTAGCGCCGGTTGTAGACCGCCGTGAGGCCGTCGGTGATGGCCAGAAGCTGGGTAGTCTGGACGAGTTGCGCCTTGCGGATGGCAAAGGTCGCATGCGCCGCAAGCGTGACGAGGAGCTCGCCCTCGCGCTCGGAGAAGGCGGCGGGCTCGGGATCCAGCAGGCAGAGCAGGCCGGCAAAGCCCTCGTCTGTCCGGATCGGCGCCGCAAGCAGGCTTGCATGCAGCCCGAAGGGCAATCCCTCGCCGAGGGGATGCGTCGTCAGATCATCGATGAGCAGGGCGTCCTCACGCGTCTGGACGGCCTGCGCGACCCGCTGCCCCCAGCCTTCGGGCAAGGTTCCCTCGGCAGGCATCAGGCCCTCGAGGTCTACCGGCTCCAGGTCTCCCGACTCACGGTCCTGAAGGACCAGCAAGCCTGCGCCAGGGTCAAAGACCTGACGGATGCCGGCGCCGATCTCTCTCAAGGTATCCGAGAGATCGGTACTGCCCGAAATCGCTGCGGCGACGCCGTGCAGAACCCTGAGCTCGCGGTTGGCGCCATCGAGGTCGGAGATGGACTTGGCCAGCTGATGGTTGGCCGAGTCGAGATCCTCGTTGGTCCTCGCCAACTGCCGGTTGCTCCGATCCAGACCCTCGACGGCCTCGGCCAGAGACGCATTGCGATCGGCCAGTTCGCGACGGACCTGACGGCTGCGCACCACCTGCAGGAACAGGATGGTCGAAGCCAGGAACGGCACGAGAACCAGGGTCGAAACCTGCCACGAGTAGGTGTGGAGAAGCCAGGGGACCATGATGGCAATGGGCGCCTGAAGCAAGGTGAACAGAAATTCCCAGCGGTCATCCTGCCAGATGAGGGACCACAGGGCCTGCCGGCGTTCGATGGCAAAGTAGCTGTCCACGAGCACCACGTTCAGGCCGACGAATGCGATGGCGCCGGCGAGGAATACGGCCGGGGCCGTAGCCTGCCACGCGGCGGGAACGTGCCCACCCAACGTCAGCACGGCGTGAGCGCCGAGCGTGGCGATGACGTACTGCGCCGTATTGAAGAGACCGGCCGAGAGCGGCCTCGCCTGGAACAGCGCGGCCCCGAGCGCCCCGGCGAGGACCACGAGCAGAGTCGGTGCAGGACCGTGCTCCAGCAGGCACGAAAAGAACACGGCAAAGGACGGGGACGTGCGCCCGCCACGAGGCAATCGGATCTGGAACGACTCGGACAGCAGACCGAGTACGAGGAAAAGGGCGAGCAAGGGATCCGACAGCGTTTGAAGCCCTTCCCCCCGCATGACGTGCACCGCGAGGAGCGCAAGGCCCGCCGTCAGGCCGACGGCCGTGACGGCGTGAAAGTAACGTTTGGCCCAGGGAGTCGCGAGCGGCGCCGTCACGGCTGCCCCCCGGAGGCAGGCTCCGCAGGCCGGACGGCGGCGTCGGGCAAGAGGGAGGCCTCGGGCGGAAAGACGGGATCTCCATCGCCGCCCCGCACCACCAGCATGTTGTCGACGTCCCGGACACCCGGCAGGTTTCGGGCATCGCGCGCCAGGACCACCTTCTGCTCGAGCGTGGCGACCTCACCCGTCAAACGCAGCACATGACCGTGAAGCGAGGCACGGATTCCCGGCACACCCATCGGCACGAGCTCGCCCACCTCGCGCACGGCCACGGCGCACAGCTCCGGCTCCCAGGGCCGACCGCGCTCGTCGGCCGCGGTAAAAAGCGCCTCCTGCCACGCCTCGCCCACGGGAAGCCTCGCAAGAAAGGCATCAATGGCCGCCTGGACGGCGACACTGGCGTCGCGAAGTCCGGAAACACCTGTCCTGCGGGCGTCTAGCGGCGTCAGCGTCAGGAGGGGCTCTCCCCCCAGTGTGTACAGGACGCCCGCTTCGCCCGGCACGGCGGCAAGCGTCCCGGGCATCCGGAGCGTGCCATCGCGAGAGACACCCGCACGCAACCTCGCTCGGATCTCGGCGAAGCGCCGCGCGAGGGCCGGAGCATCGGGAGCCGCCAAGGTGACGACGCCGACACCATCGAGCATCAACCGCGCCGTCACCCACCCCGCGGCGAACCCATTCGCGGGCAACTGGGCGGAAGGCAGGGCGCCGCCCGGGAGCGGCGCCGACGCACCGGCCAGCAGGAACGCAGCCAACACCGACACGCAAGCTTGCCCGCCACGCACGGGCAAAGATTCACAAAACGTCACGGTTCAATGATAGCACAGGCGCCCTTGGGCTGCGGACACGGCCACGGCCACGTTTGACGCCCTCTCCCCCGCCCCCTAGCATGGGGAAATGATGCTTTCTTTGCGCAATGTGGCCATTATCGCCCACGTCGACCACGGCAAGACCACGCTGGTCGATGCCCTCCTCCGCCAATCGGGTGTCTTCCGTGAGAATCAGGCGGTCGCCACCTGTGTCATGGATTCCATGGAGCTCGAACGTGAGCGCGGCATCACGATCCTCGCCAAGAACACGGCCGTGTCGTGGGGCGACACCCGGATCAACATCGTGGACACCCCCGGACACGCGGACTTCTCGGGAGAAGTCGAACGTGTCCTCGGGATGGTCGACGGCTGCCTGCTGATCGTCGACGCCTTCGAGGGGCCGATGCCGCAGACCCGCTACGTCCTTCGCAAGGCACTCGAGCGCGGGCTCAAGCCCATCGTCGTCATCAACAAGATTGACCGCCCGGGCGCTCGCCCGCGCGACGTCGTGGACATGGTGGTCGACCTGTTCATCGACCTCGGGGCCGATATCGACCAGCTCGAGTTCCCGGTTGTCTTCGCCAGCGGCCTCGAAGGCATTGCGACCCTCGACCCCGACGTGGCGGGCACCGACATGCAGCCCGTGTTCGAAGCCATCATCGCGCACGTCCCGCCGCCGCCCGTCGACAGCGAAGGAACACCGCAGCTCCAGGTCACGACGCTGGACTACAACGAGTATCTTGGGCGGGTCGTCATCGGCCGCATCCACCGGGGGCTGCTCAGGTCGGGCCAGCCGATGGCCCTCGTCGTCGAGGACGGGACCATCCAGAAGGGGCGCATCGTCAAGCTGTTCACCTTCTCGGGCCTCAAGCGCATCGAGGCGGAGACCGCGATGGCAGGCGACATCGTGGCCATAGCGGGCTTCCCCGGGGCCAACATCGGCGACACGCTGTGCGACCCGGAAACGCCCGATGCGCTGCCCCGGCTGTCGGTGGACGAGCCCACCCTCCAGATGACTTTCGCCGTCAACGACAGCCCTTTCTCAGGCCGCGAGGGCAAATTCGTGACCAGCCGCCAGCTGCGTTCGCGTCTGTACCGCGAGCTCGAGAGCAACGTGGCCCTGCGCGTGCAGGACACCGACAGCACCGATGCCTTCCTCGTCTCGGGACGGGGCGAGCTGCATCTTGGCATTCTCGTCGAGACGATGCGGCGCGAGGGCTACGAGTTCCAGATCTCCAAGCCGCGTGTCATCACCCGGACGATCGACGGCGTCCTGCGCGAGCCCTTCGAGGAAGCCCATGTCGAAGTCCCTCAGGAATATGCCGGTGCCGTCATCGAGGCGCTCGGCCGGCGGCGCGGCGAGCTGCGCAACCTCGAGCAGGCCCAGCAGACGCTGCTGACCTTCGAGATCCCGGCGCGTGGTCTGCTGGGCTTCCGATCCGACTTCATCCGGATGACGCGGGGCCAAGGCACGATGAACCATGGATTCTCGGGTTGGCGCGATTGGGCTGGTGATCTGGCTGCCGACCGCAACGGCGTGCTCATCGCCCACGAGGAAGGCGAGGCGACGGCCTACGCCTTGGGCAATCTCGAGGATCGGGGAGAATTCTTCATCAAGCCGGGCACACGGGTCTATCCGGGCATGATCGTGGGGGAACACAACCGGCCTCAGGACTTGGTCATCAACGTCTGCAAGATGAAGAAACTGACCAACATGCGCGCGGCCGGCGGCGATGAACTCGTCCGCCTTCATGTGCCCATCGACATGAATCTCGAGCGGGCGATGGAGTATATTGCCGAAGATGAGCGTGTCGAAGTCACGCCGGCGAGCGTCCGGCTTCGGAAAATGGCGGTAAAGGCCTGATGACGGCGACATCCGTAAGGACGGCCGTCTACCCCGGATCCTTTGACCCTGTGACGGTCGGCCATATCGACGTCATCGACCGCGCCATCGAGTTGTTCGACCGCGTCGTCGTCGCCGTGCTGCACAACACGACCAAGAAGGGCCTGCTGACGGTCGAGGAACGCGTGACGCTGCTGCGGGAGGTGCTCGCGGACCGGCCGACGGTCGAAGTCTGCAGCTTCCAGGGCCTGACGGCGGACTTTGCGGCATCGCTCGGAGCCCGTACCCTCATCCGGGGATTGCGCGCCGTCTCGGACTTCGATGCCGAGTTGCGCATCGCGCTGATGAACAGGCGCTTGAACCCGGAGCTCGATACGGTCTTCCTTATGACCCGTGCCGAAAATCTCTTCCTCGCGTCGTCCACCGTCAAGGAAGTGGCCTCCCTTGGCGGCGACATCACCTCGTTCGTTCCCGCCTCGGTGGCACGCCACCTGGCCGCCCGCTTCCGTCCCACCCCGTCCGATACGGAGAGTTCCCTTTGAACGTGACCGAGTTTGCTGCCGACAGCCGCCGTCCCGCACTCAAGGCCTTGGAGCTGGTGCACACCTTGGGAGAGGTATTCACCCACGCTTGGCGCATTCCGCTCGCCCGCCTGAGCATCGTCTCCGAGGACCGCTTCTACGACCTCCTCGAAGAACTCGAGGGATCGCTTCCCGGTGAGTTCGAAAAGGCGCGCGACCTTCTCGGACGCCAGCAGCAGATTCTTGACGAGGCCGAACAGCAGGCTGTCGGGATCGTGGCCGAGGCCCGCAGGCAAGCACAGACACTGGTGCAGGAGCACGAAATCGTCCGTGCCGCGCTGGATGAAGCGACACGGCTGCGCGCGGCCGCCGATGCGGACCTTGCCAGCCAGCAGGACGGTGCGGATCGCTACGCGGACGAGGTCCTCGGCTCGATGGAGGATCGCCTCGGCAGGGTACTCGCCACGGTGCAGGCTGGACGGCAGCACCTCCAGGCGGGCTGACGGTGAAGGCGCCGCGCATCGTCGTGGCCCAGATGGCACCCGCACTGGGTGACATGGCCGAGAATATCCGTCGTCACCTCGATGTACTCGAGACACAAGAAGGTCGCGACGCCGACCTGGTGGTCTTTCCCGAGCTCTCCCTGACGGGTTACTTCGTCAAGGACCTCGCCCCGGAGTTGGCCCTTCCCGAAGGCGACCCACGGCTCGCCCCCCTGCTGGAGAGGTCGATGCGGACGGACATCATCGTCGGTGCCGTGCATCGGACGGCAGATGATCAACTGCGCTTGAGCGCCCTTTACATGTCGGCTGGCCAGGTCCTGCACCGTCATGACAAGGTCTACCTGCCCAACTACGGGCTCTTCGAGGATGCGCGTTTTCTCGGAGCAGGCCACGCCTTCCGGGCCTTCGATACCCGATTGGGCAGGGTCGGCATGTTGGTCTGCGAGGATGCGTGGCACCCGTCGGCCGCAGGCCTGTTGGTGGCCGACGGAGCAGACATCCTGGTCTCGATGGCGGCCTCACCGGTGCGCGGCCTGGAGGGAAGCCGGCCGGCCGCAGCCCACGCGTGGGAAGACCTGAACCGGACCATTGCCCGCATGCATGGCGTGCACCTCATCTTCGCCAATCGGGTCGGATTCGAGGACGGTACCTGTTTCTGGGGTGGTTCGGCAGTCTTCGATCCCTGGGGTCGCGTCGTGGCCCAGGCCCCCTTGCTGGAGCCGGCAAGGCTCGAGGCCGTCCTCGACCCGAATGCCCGGCGGCGCGCCCGCACGGATACGCCTCTGGGTCGCGATGAGCGCTTCGAGGTCACCTTGGCGGGCCTGACCCGGGTTCAGGAGCGTCGCCTTGGCAAGGAGCCCCCCCATGCAGGCTAGGCCTCGCCTCCGGTCGTTCCTTCCTGCCTGCTTCCTGCCTGTCGCCTTCAGCGCGTCAGCGGCGTGGGCCCAGACCCCGCTCCCCCCGCAGTCTCGTCCCGATCCCCAGGGTCTGGCCGTCCTACTCAGCCCCGATCCCGTCGGCCTTTCGCCGGTTCTTGCCAAGGTGCTGGCCGGAGACGGCCGATTCCACCTGGCACCGGGCAACGGCATCAAGCTCTCATTGAAGGGAACCGAGCTCCAGCTCGATCCGCCCCTGACGCTCCAGGCGCGGGATCAACTGCGCGGCAAGACACCGGGCCGATACCTGCTGGTCGGACGCAGCCTGTCCCAGGCCGAGGGTGGCCCCGGCCTCTCCGCACGTGTCCTTGATCTGAGCCTGGGTGAAGTCGGCCCGCTGTTCGAGGCTACGGGCAGCAGCGTCGCCGAGGTCTCCCAGCGCGTTCGACGCTTCATGCGCGCCAACCACCCCCTCTCGGGTCACGTCCGGGACCTGAGGGACGGCCAAGTCTATATCGACCTCGGTACGCGTGCCGGCCTGGCGCGAGGGAGCGGGATCCTTATCCGGCGCATCGTCGGCATCCGACAGGACACCATCGCACTGGCCCGCGTCCAGCGGGCCGAGGAATGGTTCTCGCTGTGCGACATCGAGGAGCGTACCAACGGCCAGATGCCTCGTGTCGGAGACCTCGTGCTCGAGGATGTGACGGGAACCCTGTCGCGACCCTAGGTCGGTGACGCCGCTCACTGCCTGACAAGGACCAGGCGACGCAAGCTGGGCTTTAGCAATGCTCTCCGAGGAACGCTGATGGCCGACAAGAACCGTATCCACGAACTGCAGGATGCCGGCATCCTCGACCGGGAAAACCCCGATATCGTGGCGCTTTTCCAGCAACTTCGCAACATCCGCGAGAGCGAGCGCAGCATTCGGTCGCTTCGGCGCAGCCTGACGCTCGACAATATCCCGTCTCTGGATGACGAGCCTGAGGAGATCATCGAGCTGGCGGCTGCACCGTCCGCATCTCTGGACAGGCTCTCGGATACCGTCCTGGGTCTCAAGGACGAGCGCGATCGGCTCAAGGGCCAGGTCGCCGAACTGGTCGAGGGGGTCTCCTCGCTCGAGGACACCATCCGGCGGCAGGCCGCCGAGATTGCCCGGCTTCGCACCCGCGGCGCCTGAACCCGCAGCCCGGCTTCTGGGCTTCAGCGACTTTCCTCATCCATACCGCCCGATTCGGGTCGTTCCGGCATGCTGAGCGGCGCCTGAGGCATGGGGTGGCGCACCGGCGGCGGCGTGACGGCAGGGCGCGGCGTGGCGGCCTTGCGCAAGGGCATGGCCGCCGTCGCGGTTTCCGTGCGCACGACCTTGCGCAAGCGCTGCGCCCTGACCTCGGCCGAGACGGTGGCAGATCCCGAAGCCGGCTTGGGTCCCCCGGGAGGAACGAACGCGGACGGAGAGGCCGAGCGAAGCGCGTGCTCCATGAACCTCGCCCAAAGTGGCGCACAAACCTCGCCACCGGTCGTGCCGCCCGACATCGTCGAATTGTCGTCGTTGCCGACCCAGACAAGCGTGGCCAGATCCGGGGTGTAGCCCACAAACCAGGCATCCCGATGGTCGGATGTCGTGCCCGTCTTGCCTGCGGCCGGCCGGGCAATGCGCCCGGCGTAGCCCGTCCCGCGCAGGATCACCCCCTGCAGGACATCGTTGAGGACGCGGACAGGAGCGGGCGGCATCACCTGGATCGTCCGCGGCACCCGCCGCTGCAGCACCGTCCCGCCGCGATCCGTCAGACGGGTCCATGACTGCGGCGGCACGAATTGCCCGTCGGCGGCAAAGGTGGCAAAGGCCGCCACCAATTCGAGCGGCGTGACCTCGGAAGTGCCGAGTGCCAAGGACATATTGGGCTGGATATCCGATCGGAAGCCGAGCCTGCGGGCCGTTTCGACCACCTTGCGGACGCCGACCCTGTCGATGAGCTTGACGGCAATCACGTTGTTGGAGATCTCAAGCGCGCGCCGCAGGGGCAGGGCACCATAGCGATCCCCCCCGTAGTTGAGCGGCGTCCAGGGCTTGCCGTCGCCACCGGTCCACGTCCTTGGTTCGTCACTGAAGATCGTTCCGGGCGACATGCCCTGCGCGAAGGCCGTCAGGTAGAGCACGGGCTTGAAGGAACTCCCTGGCTGCCGATGGGCCTGGACGACCCGGTTGAACTGCGAGCGACTCCAGTCCGCGCCCCCGACCATGGCCCGGATGGCTCCGGTCCGGGGCTCTATGGCCACCAGGGCAGTCTGGCTGAAGCGATTGGCCTTGCCGTGCTTCTCGAGGGCCTCGCGGACGAGCGCCTCGGCCTTGGCCTGCCAGTCAGGATTCAGCGTGGTCGAGACGCGAAGGCCACCCTTCTCCAGATACTCGGCCCCGAAGCGGTCCTTGAGGTCGTCCAGGAGATAGCTGGTGAAGTAGGGCGCCTTGAGTGCCTCGCGCTTTCGCGGAGGCTCGGGAGGAATCGGCAAGGCCTGCGCTGCGGCAGCCGTGGCCTGCGCCTGAGTGACGAAACCGGCGGCCACCATCTTGCGCAGGACGGTCCGCTGGTGCTGCAGGGCGCGCTTGAGACGCCGGTAGGGGCTGGCACGCTCGGGTTCCGACAACAGGCCGGCGAGCAAGGCTCCCTCAGCCAGGCCCACCGTCGAGACGCTGCGCCCGAAGTAGGTCTGGGAGGCGGCCTCAATGCCGTAGGCATTGTGACCCCAGTAGACCTGGTTCAGGTAGAGCTCGAGAATCTGGTCCTTGCTGTAGCGCCGCTCGATCTTGACTGCGAGCCACGCATCGGCCAGCTTGCGCGCGATGGTACGGGACGAGGACAAGAAGAGGTTCTTTGCCAACTGCTGCGTGAGGGTACTGGCACCTTCCTCGGCCCGACCGCCCGCAAGGTCCTTGATGAGGGCACGCGCGATACCACGAAGGTCCACGCCGGGGTGCCTGTAGAAGCGCACGTCTTCGGCCGCGATGACGGCCTGCCGGACAAGCGGGGGAACCTCGCCCAGCGGCACGACCGTCCTGTTCTCCTCGCCGTGGACCTTGGCCAGGACCCCACCATATGCATCGAGGACGACCGTGGTCTCGAAAGGCACATAGCGCTGAAGATCCTCGACAGGGGGCAAGTTGCGGAAGGCGTGGGCCACCCCGGCTGCAGCCCCGGCTCCACCGCTCACGCCGACGACAAGCATGAAGACGACAACCCTCCAGGCGCGGGGCAAGGGCCGGCGTTGGCGGCGCACACGCGTCCGTCGCCGAGCGGACCCGGTCTCCGGTTCCTGACCGGCCGAAGCACGCGCCTCCGGCACGTCAGTCCTCCATGACGAGGTGAAGCAGACCATCCAGGCGCCGCGACGCGGCACCGGCGACATCGACGACCTCCTGATGGCTGGTGCCCGCGAGGTCTTCGGGACGAACGGCGATGTTGGTGATGCAGGAGATGCCTGCGACGGGCACGCCACGAACGGCCGCGGCCACGGACTCGAGGACCGTGGACATGCCCACCGCCTGCCCACCCACCGCCTGCAGGAAGCGGATTTCAGCCTCCGTCTCGTAACTGGGACCGAGCAAGCCGACGTAGACGCCTTCGTGAAGGGGAATGCCCGCACGCAGCGCCGCGGCGAGGAAACGAACCCTCAAGCCCGGATCATAGACCTGACGGTGCCAGGGCACCTCGTGGGGCTGGCACGCAGGCAGACCCGTCAGGTTGATGTGGTCGGACAGCAGCATGAGGTCCCCGGGCGTCCAAGACCCCACTAGCCCGCCGGCTGCATTCGTGAGGATCAAGCCACGTACGCCCAGGTCCGCCGCAAGGCGGGCAATCCGGGTCGCCTCGTCGACGCCATGGCCCTCGTAGACGTGGTGGCGCCCCCGCGCAACCATCACGCGCGACGAAGAACCGGCAAGGCGCCCGAGCGTCAGGACACCCGCGTGCCCGGCCACGGTGGCACCCGACCATCCCTCGATGTCGGCGTAGCGGACATCGACCGCCTCGTCGAGTTGCTCGAGGGCCTTGAGCCCACTGCCCAGTACCACGACGTAGTCGATGCCCCCGAGGCGCTCCACGTGAGGCGCGAGGACGGAAGGAAGCGCGGTGCGCGGCATCTCAGGAAACTCCTCCGGCGGTTACATTGGGCAAGCTAGCGCCTGCCAGTATTTTGGCCTCGAGCGCACGGACGAGACGACGGGCGGGGTGCCTTGGGGCACCGGAGAGCGCGCCGACGAGAACGGTGTGCATGCCCAGCAGACGTCCGCCGAGCACGTCCGTGAATATCTGATCCCCGACGATGGCCACCTCACGCGCCGGCAGCCCGAGCAGGCTGGCGCCCGCGCGCAAGCCCGTTGGCAAGGGTTTCAAGGCCAGGTGCACATACGGGACTCCGAGTTCCGTCGCGACGCTCGCGACACGATCGCGGTTCCTGTTGTTCGAGACGACCACCACGCCCCGCAGGTCGCGGCAGGCACGCACCCAGGCAGCCGCAGCCGGATCGAGGCCCTCGCCGTAGGCAGGCACCAGCGTGTCATCGAGATCGAGCAGGAGACCCCGCACACCGCGCGAATCGAGCCATGCGGGCGACAATTCGGCGAGCGCAGGTGCATAGCCATCCGGGACAAACAGAGACAAGTCCGGCCTTCCGGGCCCACCACGGGCCGAAGGCAGGATACCCCGCACCGCCGCGCCGTTCAAGCCAGCTCGCCCAGCGCGTCGGGCAACGCCGACATCAGCCGGTCGAGCTCGGCCGGCGTCCCGACCGAGATGCGCACGCACGCAGGCAGGCCAAAGGCGCCAAGCGGCCGGATGATGATGCCGCGGCGCAACAAGGCGTCTGCCAGCCCCTGTGCACGCTCGGCAGTCCCCAGGGGCACCATCACGAAGTTGGCATGGCTGGGCACGGGCTCGAGACCCAGGGCCATAAGACAGGGCAACAGCCTTGCCAGCCCTTCTGCGTTGTTGCGGACCGTCAGGTCCAGATGGTCCGAATCCTCGAGCGCCGCAAGGGCGGCCGCCGTCGCCACCGTCCCGGGTTCGAAGGGCAGCTTGACCTTGAGCAGGGGCTCGATCAGGCTCTCTGCGGCCAGACCGTAGCCGATGCGCAGGCCAGCCAGGCCGTGGGCCTTGGAAAAGGTGCGCAACGTGATCACGTTGTCATAGCGGTAGAGTTGGCTGTCCGGATAGGTCTCGGACGGCGGCACGAACTCGTGGTAGGCCTCGTCCTGCATGATCAGGACGTGCGCCGGCACACGTGCGTAGAACCGTTCGAACTCCGCACGGGTGAAGAGCGTACCCGTGGGGTTGTTGGGGTTGGCCAGATAGATGATCTTGGTCCTGGGACCGATGGCTTCGGCCATCGCCTCGAGGTCATAGCCCCAGTTCCGCAAGGGCACCGTGCGGATGCGAATGCCCTGTGCCTTGGCCAGAACCATGATGCCGATGAAAGTGCCCGCGCTGGTCAGGACTTCGTCGTCGCCATGGAGGAACGTCCGTACGATTCCAGCCATGATGCCTTCCGAGCCCGCTCCGACGATGGTGTTCCCGAAGACCACCCTGTAGCGGCGTGTCAGAGCCTCGCGCAGGTCCCGGCTGGCGACGTCCGGGTAGAGGTGCACCTGGGCCAGCGCCGCGCGGGCGGCCTCGAGCGCCTTCGGGGAAGGGCCCCACGGATTCTCGTTGCTGGCGAGCTTGATGACATCCGTCAGGCCGAACTCGCGCTGGACCTCGGCAATGGGACGGCCGGGCTGGTAGGGCACGAGCGAGGCGATGTGCTCGGGCACGAGTGCGCGATGGGTCATCAACGTGAGATTCCTTGGCCGGGTTTCGCTGAAGGGGGCCGGAAGAGCGGCCGTTGCCATGGTGCCAGAAGCGCAACGCCACGGCCAAGACCGGGCACAAGAGGTGCCCGATGCCCGACGCTCCCGATACCCTTGGCCTCATCGCCTCCGGCATGCGCCCCGTGGCGCCGCTTCTGGGCGCCTGGCTGGTCGATCTGGCCCTGCTCGGGCCCCTCCACCGCATACTGGCCACTCGGGACGCGGCGCTGGCCGCGCGCGCCCGGCTGAGGCTGCGCATCGCGCTGTCCGCGCTGGCCGCGTGGATGGCGATTGAAGGCCTTCGCACGATCCTGCCCGGGCCATGGTGGCCGCCACAGCTGGGCTTCTGGCCGTCGCTGGGCCTGCCGGTCGGCATCGTGGTGGCCGTGGAAGCCGGCCGGACGGCCATCGTGGACGGCTGGCTCAGGCACCACCGCAAGGTCGCCGTGCCCGGCATCCTCGAAGACCTCGGCACCGGCATGACCTACCTCGTGGTCGGACTGTTCTTCCTCGCGACCGTTCACAAGATCAACCTGACGCCGTTCCTGACCCTGTCGGGCGTGGTGTCGCTCGTCGTGGGCCTTGCCCTGCAGGACACGCTGGGCAACCTCTTCGCGGGCCTTGCCATCAACCTGGACCCCCCGTTCCGCATCGGCGACTGGGTCCTCATCGAGGGAGACACGGGAGAGATCGTCGAAATTTCCTGGCGCGCGACCAAGCTTAGGACGACCCGGGACGAGTTCGTCATCCTGCCCAACAACGTCGTCGCAAAGGCCAAGGTCATCAATTACCTGATGCCGACACCGACCCACGCCCACAGCGTCCTCGTGGGCGTCGCGTACGAGGCCCCCCCGATGGACGTCGGCAAGGCGCTGCTCTCCTGTGCCACCGAAATGCGTGCCATCTCGAGGGACCCGCGGCCGCAGGTCTTCCTGCGCGACTTCGCCGATTCCGCCATGACCTACGAGTTACGGGTCTGGATTACCGGATTTGGCGAGGCGAACGCCATCCTCTCCGAACTGAGATCCCGCATATGGTACCGATTCCAGCAACTGGGGATCGAGATTCCGTGGCCCATCCGCAACGTGTACATGCGCGACGGGTCTGCACGGGGGCACGCCGACATCACCGATCGGACGGGCATCTTGGGTGGCGTCGACCTCTTCGCTTGCCTGTCGGACGAAGAGCTCCACGACCTGGCCATGAATGCCCAGCTGGTGCCTTGCCACAGACAGGAGACCATCTTCTCGCGGGGCGACGAAGGAGACAGGCTCTATGTGGTGGCCTCGGGCAACGTGGAGATGCATCTGGGAAAGCCGGGCAGAACCCAGCCGCTCGCCGTGCTGGGGCCTGGCCAGGTCTTCGGGGAGCGTGCCCTGCTCACGGGCGAACCCCGATCCGCGACGGCCTACACGACCGAGGGATGCAAGCTGGTGACCGTCGCGCGCGAGGATATGGCCCCCCTGCTGGAGGCCCGACCCGAGATGGCCGCGCAGATGGCGGACATCCTGACAGGCCGGGAGGAGCGTATGCGCGCCGCCGTGGCCGACCCCAGCATGAACCGGGGCAACACCGGTCCCCTCGAACCGCCGATTTCTGCTCCGGACCTCCTCGTGCGGGTCCGGGCGTTCTTCGGCCTCGCCTAGACTGACGGGGACGCTCTGCCACCGGGTGTATACTGGGGCGTTCCCCCAACTGCCGGGGCCACGGCCCCATGCGAGGTTCGCCGTCGTGTCCACCCTCCGCTGGTCCGGAATTCTGCTCGCCGCCGTGGCATTGGCCGCGACGCAGGTGTCCCCCGCCCTCGCCTCCGGCGGCAAGAAGGCCGCGTACCCGGCCAAGCGGGCCGATGGCCTCGTCATCGAGGACCTCGTGGTCGGCAAGGGCAAGGAAGCTCGGCCCGGGATGCGGGTCTCGGTGCACTACACCGGCCGCCTGACCAACGGCGCCAAGTTCGACTCGTCCCTCGACCGCCGCCAGCCCTTCGATTTCATCCTTGGCATGGGTGAGGTCATCAAGGGCTGGGACGAAGGCGTCAAGGGCATGAAGGTCGGCGGCAAGCGCAAACTGACCATTCCCCACACGATGGCCTACGGCGAGAACGGCACCGGTCCGATTCCCCCGCGCGCCACCCTGCTCTTCGACGTCGAGTTGCTCGACGTTCGCCAGCCCTGATTGCCCCCACCGCTTACGGAGATTCCATTCCTTGGACAAGAAAAAAACCCCGGCGACTACCAAGAAGGTTGCCCCCAAGGCGGCCGAGTTGACGGCAACGGTTCCGGCCAGCCCGGTCGCCGAGGCATCGGCTCCCGCGACGCCGCCCAGCCCCAGGGCCACGGCGGCAAAGCCTGTGGCCAAGCGCACCGCGGCGGCGAAGCCTGCCGTGACCAAGGCCGAGGCGCCCCAGGCGACGGCCAAGGTCGCCACCCGCAAGGCAAGCACCTCCAAGGGTGAGGCCAAGGCCGCCCAGAAGGCCTTGCTCGCCGAGCAGGATGGGCCCAAGCGTATCCTCTGCATCGCCTGCCTCGTGTCCGGGCGCCCCTTCATGAAGGAAGCGACCAAGGCCGGCCACAAGGTCATCGTGCTGACGGGCGAGAAGCGTCTCAAGGACGAGTGGCCCCGCGACATCCTCGAGGAGATCATCGCGGTCCCGGACATCTTCGACGAGAAGGTCGTTCGCAATGTCATCGCGTACATCTCCCAGCGCCGCAAGATCGACCGCATCGTGCCGATGGGCGACTTCGACGTCGAGATCGCCTGCATGCTGCGTGAGCACATGCGCGTCCCCGGTATGGGCGAGACGACGATGCGCTACTTCCGCGACAAGCTCGCCATGCGCGTGAAGACGCGCGAAGACGGCATCCCGGTGCCTGACTTCGTCCACGTCCTGAACCACGACGAAGTTCACGCCTACATGCAGCGCGTCCCTGCACCCTGGGTCATCAAGCCAAGGCAGGAGGCGGCTTCGATGGGCATCGAGGTCCTGAAGGACGACCAGGCTGTCTGGAAGAAGATCATGGAGCTTGGCGACAAGCAGTCGTATTACCTGCTCGAGAAGTACACGCCCGGCGACGTCTACCACGTCGACTCGGTCGTTGCCGAGCGCGAGGTCGAGTTCGCCTCCGTCTCCAAGTACGGGACGCCCATGCTGGACCTGAACAAGTCTGGCGGTGTCTTCACCACCCGGACCATCGACCGCAAGTCCGCCGATTACAAGGCACTCATCGAGATCAACAAGCAGGTCGTGGCCAGCCTGGGCTTGGTGCGGGGCGTGACCCACATCGAGTACATCAAGGGCCGCGAGGACGGCAAGTTCTACTTCCTCGAGGCGGGGGCCCGCGTCGGCGCAGCCAAGATCCCCGACGTCGCGTGGTATGCCACCGACGTGTGCCTCTGGTTCGAGTGGACCAAGATCGAGACCCAGACGAACTACACCTTGCCCAAGGTCCGCAACGGCTATGCCGGGGCCATCGTCTGCCTGGCCCGCCAGGAGAACCCGGACTTGACGCCCTACAACGACCCCGAGGTGGTCTGGGTCCAGAAGAAGAAGCACCACGCCGGTGTCATCGTGCGCTCGGACGATCCCAAGCGTGTCGAGGAGCTGGTCAACCAGTACGCAGTTCGTTTCGCCCAGGACTTCATGGCTCACGTGCCGATGAAGGCCTGACACCCTTCCGCCAGACGGAGAGGGCGTTCCCGAAATCGGGAACGCCCTCTCGCTTCGTGCAGGATGAACAGAACGCCAGGCTTCAGCCCTGGTGTGCGCCGGGTTCGGCCTCGATCAGCTCCTCGCGCTTGTAGGCCGCGGCCTTCCGACCAGCCTCGTAGGCCTCCTCGAGCGCTCCCTGGATTGTGGAGAGCTTGCCCTCGAGGGAGACGCGAACCTGATCGAGGACCTCCTCGGTGTTGCCCCGGACCTTGTCCAGGACCTCCTGGGTCCGCGAACGCAAGTCGCCCATCTGCTCGGCGACCTGGTCGCGTGTCCGGCCGCCGGACTGGGGTGCCAAGGCCATGGCGGCAAGGAAACCGCCAACAGCTCCCATCAGGAAGCCGACCAAAAGATCACCGGAACCACCTCTGGACGACATGGTCACCTCCTCGGGACGTCGCTACGCGGCCAATCGTAGCTCCCGCCGGGCCCGGCCACAAGGCTGCGGCAAGAGACATCAGTTGCGCGAGAAGCGCATGCCCCTGACGAAGAAGTATCCGTTGTCCTCGAGCGCATCGGCAAAGGCACGCAAGCGTCCCAGTTCGTCTTCGAGACGCTCGCGAACGGCATCGAGACGCTCGCGCGTACCCGGGCATTCGAGCAGTTGCTGCTTGGCGAAGAGATCGGTCTGCAACGCCCACGACGCCACCCACGATGCCCGCTCAGGGTCATCCGGCAGTTCATCGGGCAAGGGCAGCGCGGCGAGGCGCCCCAAGAGCGTCGCGTACTCCCGGTAGGTCCGATGCAGCGACGCAAGCGCCTTCTCCCCCGGCAGACTGCCGACATCGGGTGCCGCCACCACCCGAGCACGCGGATATAGCGCCCCGTCGATGCGATCGAGCAGCCGAACGCGCCCTTGCCCCAGCGTCATGATGTTCATACGGCCATCCGGGAGACGGACCACCTGCTCGATCGTCGCCAAGGTAGCCCAGTTGCAGGCCCCATCCTCCCGGCCCGGCTCGTCCCGCGACAAGGCGACGACGAAGCCCTCCTTGGCAGCAAGGCAGTCCTCGACCATGGCGCGGTACCTGGGCTCGAAGATGTGCAACGGCAGGGGCATGCCGGGGAACAGCACGAGATTGAGCGGAAAGAGCGGAAGCGTTCCCTCGCCGTCCATGGTCAGAACGCCGCGCCCAGACGGCCCCCGACCGTGACATCGGCAAGGCCACCGGATGCGGTCCGTCCGGGCACCACGAATCCCGAAGGCGCGATGAGGGAGAACAGCGTCAAGTCGAGCGGCCCCATCCTGAAGCCGATCTCGCCTCGACCGTAGAGACCGACGGCCGTCCTCAGACCTCCCCCGTCCAGGCTGGCAAATGTACCGTCGGCCGCCTGCTGCCCGGCCTGCACGATACTGCCGCTTCCGGACAACTTAGTCGGGACGGACTGCGTGAAGTCGGCGTTGGCCGTCAAGCTCTGGCTGCCTGCCAGCAAGGCCGGCCCAAGCTCGGTCCTGAGCAGCAATGAAAAGCCAGGCAGCAAGGCGAAGTGGGCCATCACGCCCCCCATCAGGCCGCCACCCCCGCCGAAATCGAGACCCGTCTTGGTATTGGCATCAGCAGCCGCACCAGCCCCGACAGGCTTGCCGCCCCAGCCGAAGCGCGCCAGCAGCAGCGGCCCGCCATAGAACTGGACCTGCCCGAGGCTTGCCACGTTGGGTCCCGTGGCCCCGAGGCGCAGGCCCGCCAGCGCGAAGGCCCCGTTGTCGGCAAGCACGGGCGCCACATTGATGAACCAGTCCGTGAACGAAACGGCCGGTGCCTGGCTGCCATAGGTCGCACCCTTGCCATAGGCCGTGCGCCCCAACTCGACGAGCAGACCCAGGCCTGCCGTATCGAGTCGGGAACCCGTCGTCGGTTCCGCCACGGCACCGACGCCCATCGACACGCCCGTACCGGCCAGCCTGAAATAGGTAGGCACAAGCGCACCCACCGAAACGGCCCAAGGCGTCTCGCGCCGCCAACGCGGCCCGGCGTCCTTGACCACGGCCTCCGGCAACCGCGAGCGGACCTTGCCGGACAACTGCTCCCGCAGCGCATCGAAGGCCTTGGCGGCAGCGCTGGCGAACTCGTAGCGGTTGACCTCCTTGTCGCCCCGGAAAAGACCGTCACCATAGCCCGACAGGACCTGGTAACGGATGACCGTCTTCATGATGGCGTCATAGCCCTTGTCCAGCGGAGAGACGTCCGAGAAGGGATTCACGGGGTCCTGGACGGTCGACCGCGCCAACAGCTCCTTTTTCTCGAGGAGCTCGACCAGCTTGGCGAAGATCGCCGCAAGCTCAGTTCGCGTGACGGGCCGGTTCGGCTGGAATCGCGAGACACCCACATCCGAGAAGTAGTCGAAGAGGTTGTATTGGCTTGCCAGTTGCTCGACCTGGCCACGCAAGCCCGCACTCTCGATGTCATCGAAGTTGAAAAGGGAGAGCGCGTTGTCCGCCAATTTCTTGCGCGAGGTGGCCTCGATTTCACGAATGAACGCCCCGACGGTCTGCGCCATCACGAGGCGGTTGACCGGCAGTTCCCCGCGAAAGCGATTGTTCTCGACAGGCATCAGGCGCGACTTGATGGCGATGGCACGCACGGCATCGACGGCCCAATGGTCGGCAGGCACGTCGGTAAAACCAGGCCGCTCGCGACCGGCTGCATGAGCAGGATATGCCGGAAGTACGGCAGGACCTGCGGCCAGCAGCACGCCGAGGACGAGGTGACGACGGATGGCGCGGTTCATGGCATGCTGCTCGTACCCCTCCGGACCTCAAGGCAAACACGCGGTTAGGCGTCCCGGGCGAGGGGTACGAAAGGGCGTGGTCTCGCACCGGGACAGGTCCAGTGTCGTGAGGAGTCAGGCGGATGCGTCGAGCTTGGGCGGTCGTTCCCCTTCTGGCAGCGTGCACGTCGAGCGACGGCCTGAAGCTTGTCTCCCCCAGCGCCACGGCTGCCGCGCCAGTCACCTGGGAGCAGCTGGTGGTCAAGGCCGAAGCTGCCGGTGGCCCATACTGGCTGGTGGCCCTGAATGACGCCGGGGCGACGGTGGATGTCAAGCCGGACGATGAGGGTGTAACCCCGACATTTCGCGTGGACCAGTTGGTGACAGCCAGCGGTTCTGCCTTGATCACGGATGCGGCGACATCTGTCGGCACGGAATCGGTCTTCGTCAACCCGTATCGACCGGGCAGCATCTATGCCTACCGCTATGCCACCACCTACGACCACAAGGGTCAGTCACCCGCGGTGTCGGTCCTGGAACTGGGCGCCGAGACTTCCACCACCTTGCCTGGCGAGGTTGAGGCCACAACGATCTTCACGGCCCTGTCCAGCAGGTCCGTCACGCTGGCGCTCAAGCCGTGCACGAATACGGCCGAAGCCAGCTGCAGCATCACCGGGGTGGTGTGGTTCACCGTGCCCGAGGTCACCGAAGCCCGTTCCCTGCGCCTGTATCTGAATATGTTGAACGCCGCAGGCAAGGCGCAGTCCGGGGAGCCATCGACGCCCCTGCCCATTCAGGCACCCGTCACGACGCCTACCGCGGCACCCGTGACTCCGCCCGCAACCTGATCGCAAGGCGCCCTGCCCGGCCGCGCGAGCCTGACGAACGGCCTTGAGCTAGTCGCTGCGCGCTACTTGAACAGATTGTTCGTACGCAGCAGCGACGCAGCCACGGGAAGCGCGATGAGCGCGCCTGCCAGAATGAAGTTCCCGAGCCCCCAGAACATGGCGGCGGGTCCGTCGTCGTCAATCTGGATGGTCGGCCCGATCTCGGCTTCCACAATCTTGCCGTCGTAGTCCGGGTCACGGAAGACCATCACGTAGCGGCCCGCAGGGATATAGAAACCCAATGTCATCTGCACCGACTCGCCGGGATTGGCGCGCACGCGGGTCGTGGCACGGGAGTAGGGATGGGGCCGGTAGACACCGCCACCCACGGCTTCAAGCGTGAACTCGGTGGCTTCGAACTTGCGGCCCTCGGCCTGAGCATCCAGATCGTTGTTGTTGGTGATCCGCACCGTCACCAGCATCAGGTGCTTGGTGGTATTGTCCCGCGTGGAGGACACAGTGCCCTTGCTGGGCAGGAAAGAAGCATCGGAAGAAGGATCGGCCTCGACAGACTCGAGAATCTCGAACTCATAGGGCACGAAGGCCGACCCCTGCTCCGATTGCGCGCGCACGGACGGCGCGGCGCCAAGAACCAGCAGGGTGGACACCACGAGGGCCGTGAGCCGGGACAACCATGGGTGCACGGGCGATGCTCCTCCTGAACGACTGTACCCCTTTTGAGCCTGCCTCATAGCAGGAGCAGGGCCCACCACCACGGCGACATGCCGCCGCCCCGGGTGACGGTCGTCTCTTCGACCAGACCCTCTTCTGCCGCGGCATCCGCGACACGGTCCAATGCGCCCGGCGGCAGGTCGTCCGGATGCGGTGCGTGCTCGACCGGGGCAAAGAACCTGCCGAACCAAGCCGGTTGCGTCAGATTGACCGGGAAGTCCGGTTCCTCGGTGACTTCGCCATCCAGCAAGCCCAGGACGAACCGCGCCCGGAAGGGCTCGATGCCCACACGCTCCCACATCGGGATCCGCAGGTCCTCGCCGTGGCCGGCCCCGAAATGCACGCTCCCCCCCGAAGGCCCCGTCACATCGGCAAAGAGATCGAACCGATGGACGAGGTCCTCGGCCTCGTGGACCAGACCTGCCGCCATGCGGCTGCCCGTCTCGGTCAGGACGAAACGATGACGGGCGGGCTCGTGCCGGAGCAAGTCGCGACGTTCGGCAAGCAGCAACAGGTCCCCCAGGCGGTCGACCTTGTCGGCCGGCAGCGCCAGACCGTCACCGCGCGCCGCCCACACCAGGCCCATCAGGGCATAGGCCTGCATGTGACGCGCGCGCCGGGAGGCGTCGTCATCCGAGCGTACGGTGAAGACCACTGGTCCCTGCGCATCCTCGAAAAGCTGGCGCACCGGCGTCTCGGGATCGAGGGGGTCGTCCCCGGCATAGATCTCGACGCCATCCCTGATCTCGAGGTCATCGCCGCTGCCGGTGAAGACACGGCGATGAAGGATTTCAAGCACCATCGTCCGATCCCTGTCGAGGCCGAAACGGCGGGCAGCATCACCAGGGTCACCCAGTACCCCGAAGACCAGGTCGGCCGCGGACCCGCGAATCTCGCCCTGGGCGAGCACCATGGTCAAGGCCAAGCCCTCGGCGGGTTCGCGCCACTCCAGTGTCGGAAGCCTGCTCATCCTAACGCCTGCGACCGCCCCAGGCACGGCGCCCACCGCCGAAGCCCGAACCCGACCGACGCCCGCCCCAGCCTGACGAACCAGAGGATCCGGAGGAGCCGCCGAACCAGCTCCGGCGCTGGGTCCGGTAGCCCGAAGAATCCTGGCTCGACGTGCCGGAACCGAAGCGCCGCTGGCTGGTCACCCTGTCCTTGTTGCCGAACCAACGCGACATGAAGCCCTTGTTCGCCGAGCTCTGGGTACGCCATGCGGGCGACGTCCGGTAGGCATCACGATGGTTGCGAAGCACGGTCGTCCTGCGCCACGGCGTGCTGTAACCGAAGCCCCCGTTGAAGACCTGATTCAGAATCATGAATTGGACGAACGGATTGTCGAGCAGGCTGCCGGAGTGGTACTGCGGGGGTGGATAGCCCTGGAAGAACGGCTGCCCCTGCCCACCGCTGACCTGGTACGGAAAACCCTTGGCCCCCTCGGCGACACCCGTCTGCTCCAGAGCAAACAGCTTGCGGTCCTTGGCCTCGCCGAAGCCGTCCTCGCCATCCTCGTCCACATAGCCCACGACCTTGACCATGCCGTCCTTGCGGCGGGCATCGATGGACACGACCTCGTCGCCTTCGTGGATCTCGTTGACACGCTTTTCGAAGGCCTGCATCCAGGAGTCGAAGTCCTGGCCCTGCGCCTTGAAGAAAGCCTCATGCACGGCGTCGAGGTTGATGGTCTCACGGTCGCCGGAAACCCTGGCCGAAACATAGCGGTCCCCGTCGCCCGAGGCGCTGTCACCTTGATTGCCGCCGCACGCAGCCAGCAACGTCGCCACGAGCAGGCCAGATACCAGATTCCGGTTCATGCTCCATCCCCCTTTCAGGTCGGCCAGAGGCTGGTGACGACCATGGTCGCCGTCAGCAGCGAAACCACGACCACCATCCCCCAGACCACTGTATTGTAGACCACACCGTTGACATGCACGCCCATCAGGCGCCGGTCGTTGACCAGCCTCAGCATATAGACGAGGATGACCGGCAAAAGGATTCCGTTGATGTCCTGTGCGACCAGCATCAGAGGCAGCAAGGGCAGGCCAGGAATGACCGCCACCAGGGCACCCAGGCCAATCAGCAGCGTGTAGAGGCCAAGAAAGACCGGTGCCCGCCGGAAGTCCTTGCCGAGGCCGGCCTCGAAGCCGAAGGCCTCGCATACGGCGTAGGCCGTGGCCAGAGGGACGACGGACGCCGCCAGCAAGGACGCCCCCAGCAAACCGACACCGAAGAGCAGGCCCGCGTGGCGACCGGCAACCGGAACCAGCGCCGACGCGGCCGAGGCGGCATCGGCCAGCGCATGCGGTTGCATTGCCGGATAGAACAAGGCGGCTGCCGTCGCCACGATGATGAAGAAGGAGACGAGATCGGCCGTCAAGGCACCGAAGAACGCGTCGAAGCGGGCAAACCCGTACTGACGGATGGTCACGCCCTTGTCGACGACCGAGGCCTGCAGGAAGAACTGCATCCACGGCGTGATCGTGGTCCCGATGGTGGCGATCAGCACGAGCAGATAGCCTTGGAGATGGTCCCGCATCGCCGTGGCTGCGGGCACCGAGGGCCAATTGGGCACGACGGCGTCGTGCAGGACCCGGGACCAATCCGGGCGGGCGAGGAAAGCCGCCGCCACGTAGGACAGGAACACGAAGGCCAGCAGCATGAACGTCCGCTCCACGCGGGCAAAGCTGCCCTTGGCCACCAGCCACCAGAGTCCCCCGGCAGCCACCGGGACAGCCAGCCAGCGCGGCACGCCGAAGAGTTCCGCAGCCGCAGCCACCCCGGCAAAGTCAGCCAACGTCGTGGCGACATTGGCCACCAGCAGGCACCCCATCGCGAAGACCGTGGCCCTGAGGCCGAACCGCTCACGAATCAGCGAGGACAGCCCCTTGCCCGTCACGGCCCCCATGCGGGTCGCCATCTCCTGGATCATCGCCAAGGCCACGGTGATGAGCAGCAGGGCCCAGAGCATCGCATAGCCGTAGCGGGCACCTGCCGTGGCGTAGGTGGCAATGCCGCCCGCGTCGTTACCTGCACTCGCGGCGAGGATACCCGGTCCCAGCGTCCCCAGCAGCATCAACCAACGGCGCTTGTTGAAGCGAATGGTGACGAGCGCGTCAGCCTCGGCATCGGACGGATGAAGCTTGCCGGTTCCCGGCATCAGGGCTCCTCCGGCTCGTGGACGAGGGACAAGGCATCGAGCACCCCCACGACGCCCAGCAACCGCCCGTCCTCCTGCAAGACTGGCAAGGAAAGCAGGTTGTAATGGAAGAGTTTCTCCAGCGCGCTCATGGCCGGCTCACGGGCCCCCACCGTGACCAACTGGCCTGGAAACAGGGCCGCGAGCGGAGTCGCCACGTCAGCCCGGACCAGATGGCGGAAGGAGAGCACCCCGGCCAACCGGCCCTCCGCATCCACCGCATAGAGGTAGCTGCACAACTCGTCCGCGGCACCCTCGCCCCGGACCCAGTCCAAGGCACGACCGACGCTCCACGAGGCGGGCACCTCCCAGAAGCTGGTCGTCATCAAGGCGCCGACCGTGCCGTCCTCGTAAGCCAGCAAGTCCCGGACCTCGCTGGCATCCTCGGCGTCCATCCGCTCCATCAGGTCGCGGGCTCGCTCCTCGGGCAACTCGGAGAGCAAATCCGCCGCATCGTCCGGCTCCATCTCCTCGAGAACATCGGCCGCACGCTCTTCATCGAGACCATCGAGAATCGCGCTTTGCAGTTCGGGACTGGCCTCTTCCATGATGCCGGCCAACTGGGCATCGTCGAGTGCTTCGAGCACTTGCGACCGTTGCTCATGCCCAAGCTCCGCGACGATGTCGGCGAGGTCGGCGGGATGCAGTCGGGCGAGCCGGTCGGACGAGACGCGCAACCGGACGGTCGCCGTCTGCTTCTCGACGGGCTCGACCATGTCCCAGCGCACCACGCCTTCGGGAGGCTGCCATCTCAAGGCGCGGCTCAGCCATGCCAAGGCGGGAGCCAGCCCGAGTCTCCGGGCCAGGCCCCAGGGTCCGATGTCGACGCCGACCACCCGCAGGATCTGCCCTTGCCAAGCCAATTGCAGGTCATTGACACGGACGACATGGGCACCGTCCATGTCGACGACCTGGCTGTCCATGACATCGAGTGCGAGCAACCGTTCAGCCGGCCCCAATTCTGGCCAGGCGGCCTCCTCCCGGACGACGAAGGTATCCAGCGTGACCCGATCGACCGAACGCCAGGGAATGACACGTCGCTGACGCCCCTTGGCGCAGACTAGGCCGGCGACCACCGGGAAATCACCCTCGCTGACGAACGTGACGTCACGCAGCGTGCCGACCTTGCGCCCATCCACCGTCCGGACAGGCCGGTTCAGATACTGCGAAAGAAAAATCACGGGGCCATCCCCCCGGCGTCAGGGCTTGGTCGCGCGGACCAGCTTGAGCGCATTGGCGGCCTGGACCATGCCATGGCCATGGTAGCTGTCGAAACCGGGCGCACCCAGATCTCTCGCAGCGTCCTGCAGCAGGCTGGCCACCTTGTCAGGAGCCATCTCCGGCGCCATCGCACGCACTAACGCGGCGACGCCAGCCACGACCGGAGCGGCCTGGCTGGTGCCGGACAAGGCTGAAGCATAGGTGTCGATCCGGTTCTCGGGCGGCAATGCCGAGGGATTCTCGCGCGCCAGACGTACCAGCGCGCAGTCGTAGGTGGGGAAGGTAGACCAGATGCCGTAGCCGGGCGCGGCAAGCGCCTGCCAGCGTCCAAAACAAGACCACGACGTCCGCCGGTCCACAAGATCGGTCGCACCGACCGCGATGACGCCCGGCAGGCTCGCCGGGTAGATCCGGGGATTGCCCCGGTCACCGGCGTTGCCCATGGCCGCCACGACGACGACACCACGCTGCAAGGCGGTCTTGACGGCATCCTCGATCAGCCGTGAGCGCATCGGGGAGCCGAGACTCAGGTTGAGGACGTGGGCACCGCGGGCCACGGCCCACTGAATGCCGGTCGCGACGGATTCCGCGGAACCTCCGCGATCCCCCAGAACGCGGACAGGCATGATCCGCGACTCGGGTGCTAGCCCGAGCAGCGACAAGTCGGGCGCCTGCGCCGCGATGATACCCGCCACGTGCGTGCCATGTCCGTTGTCATCACGCGGGTCCGAATCCCTGTCGATGGCATCGTAGCCGGACAGGACGCGACCGAGGAAGGCAGGGTGGGTGGCGTCGATGCCGGTATCGATCACCGCCACCGTCACGCCCCGGCCCTTGGTCGTGTTCCACGCATCACGGGCCTGTACCCGTTGCAGATGCCACAGGTCGGGAGGGGTCGCGTTCTCGCTGAACGCGGGCAGGCTCATCACGGGGGGAGCCCCATCCTCGACCAGGTCGACCCGCCAATTGGGCTCGGCCCAGATGACGCCCGACAAACGCTGCAGACGGTCCACCGCCTGCTTGAGCGTCAAGGTCCGAGGAACACGGACCAGCGAGGCATCGAGGCCCGACAGGACACGGAGCGTCGACCAGCCCTGCGGAAGCGTGGCGCCCGCAGCAAGGCGGACGAGCACCTCACCTTCCACGGCTTGGGCAGCCAGATCCGCGGACGCAGCGGGGGCCAACGGGAACGCGGGTTGCAGGCCGCAGCCCGCAAGCATCACGAGCACAAGCAGAAACCGCACCGTCGGGACGTCCTTCCCTGCAGATCCAATCTTCAACTAACCTATAATTAACACAAATCCTAGCCGTCCGCCTCTTCTCCGGAGTCCCATCGCCATGACCGACGTGCCCCTCTCCCCCCCTTGGCCGGTCGAACCGTCCATCCGGGTGCTGCTGCTGCCCAAGGACACCAACGAGCACGGCACCATCTTCGGCGGCGTCATCCTGTCCCATCTCGACTTGGCGGCGGCTGTCGAGGCCGGTAGGCATACCGAGCATCGGTTCGTCACCGTGGCCCTGCGGGAAGTGAAGTTCGAACAACCCGTCCACGTCGGCGACACCGTGAGTTTCTACACGCGTCTGGAAGGCAAGGGGCAGACCAGCCTGACCATCGGCATCCGGGTCGAGGCACGCCGCCGCGGGCCCAGTGCCGAATCCGTTCTCGTGACGACAGCAGAAGCCGTCTTCGTGACGGTGGGCGCGGACGGCAAGCCTGTCGCCTGGGACAGTCCGCTCCCCGTCAGTTGACGGAGGCCGAAGCCGAGCGACCCTCTGCCCAGGACTCGAGGCCATCCAGCAAGGCCCGCTGGTAACCCTCGAGGGTGCCTATCCCCAGGCCGAAGACCACGCCGAAGGCCTTGTCCATGAAGGTCTTCGGCTCGAGCCGCGTCGAGAAGATCACCTTGACCGACCCGGAACCGGCCGGCTCGAGGTCGAAGCGCATCAGCATCGGGGCAGCCGCAGCACCCACCTTGGGGCGATTGCGGAAGGCATAGGCGTGCTCGGGCTCCCAGACCGAGACCTCCTGCTCCCAGGTCTGCCCCTGACCGATGGCGTAACGAATTACGGCCGGGCTGCCCGTCGCCGGCTCGACGGACCGCGAACCGACGGGCGGCATCATGGGGTCACCCTTGGCCGCCCACAGTTGCCAGCCCGTGACCCCCTGCCAGACCTTGGCAACCGGTGCCTCGATGACGCGATCGGAGGTCCGGGTGACGACGGACGGGCCGAGCAGGCCCGCAAGCGCGATCGCCAGCACCGGAAGAACCATGAGGCCGGCGGCCACGATAGCGAAACGTGAAAAAGCGTTCATGGATTGCCAGTGTACCGCTTGCGGGCGAGGATACGCCGCAGGGCCACGCGATCGACTTTGGTCCGATGTCGCGGATCGCGCGGAATCCGGCGCACCCGCACGACCGGCAAGGTGCCGAGCCCCAGACCGGCCAGGGCCTCGCCCAGGCCCGGATCGACCACGCCCTCGACCGCAAGGACGACCCGTTGCCCGACCTCGATCAAGGCAGCGCCACCCACGAGGCCCCTGCTGCTCAGCCACTGCTCGAGCGCCAGCGCGTGGCGAATGGTGCCCGACGAGAGCACCGGGTCGCCCGTCCGCCCCAACAGCCAAAGCCGACCCTCGTCATCAAGACGACCTACATCCCCCATGGCGTGCCAGACCGCCCCGGCCGCGTCGACCGACTTGCCCGCCGCCAGGCCCGACTCGCCCCAGTAGGCCTTCACGACGTGGGGTCCCGAGACCATGACCTCGCCGGAATCGGACAGGCGCAGGGCGACGCCCGGGACGACCCGACCGACACAGGTGCCCGCTCCGTCCCGGGTGCGCGCTTCGAGCTCCTCCCAAGAAGGCTCTCCGCGACTCAGCGCAATGGGCTCGGCCTCGGTCGAACCGTAGCCGATGGCCACCCTGGCCCCCGGGAAGATGCGTGCGCCGGCAGCAGGCAGTCCGGGATCGACGGCACCTCCCCCCACGAAGACCGCGCGCAGGCCCGGTACGGCCACGCCTTGCCGGACCCAGTCGGCCAGCAAGGCCGGGGAGGCGACCACGAGGGTCGCGTGGCAGTCGCGCATCTGCTGCCTTGCCACCGCGGCGGCGCGCCTGTTGCCGGCCAGGCGATGCCGGACAGGCAGCAGGACGGCTGCCCCCGTGGCCAAGTGATGCAGCGTGAAGACCGGCAGGGTTGCGAGCGCCACGTCTCCCGGGCCGTCCGCCAGCTCTGCCGCCAGCAGGCGATGCTGAGCGAGCAGGGTGCCATGGGTCCGAATCGCGCCCTTGGGTTTCCCCGAACTGCCCGTCGTGAAGGTCACGAGGGCCGGATCATCCATGGCGGCAGGGGCCGGGCCGCGGCCATCCGCAGACGCCTCTGCAGGTTCCGCGGCCAGGTCAGGACCAAGGATGCGCGGTACCCGGCCCAAGGGCGACCAGACGTGACGCAGCGGATGCATGGGGCGGGTCAGCACGGCAGCAGCCGGTGCCGTGCGCGCGAGGGCATCCGACAGGCCCTGCAAACCCATCCAGGGGTCGAGAAAGACGGCGACGCCACCCAGCCACCAGATGGCCAGCAGCCAAATGTAGAGGTGTTCCGACAGCGGCATGAACAGCACCACCCGATCGCCGGGACGAAGGCCCCCGGCCTCGAGCCGGGCCGCCAGCCCACGAACCCTCGAGGCCAGTTGGCCATACGTGACGACCCGATGCCGCCGTGCCCGGAAGCCTTCGGGGACAATCAGGGCCGGTGCATCCGGTCGCGCGACGGCATGTTGCAGCAGGATGGCGCAGATGCCGTCGGTCACGCCCGATGCCATCCGTAGAGGAGATGGGCGCGTACGGGACGCCCCCCGATGCTTCGCGACATGTGGAACGACGGATTGTCCTCGGCCATCAGGGCGTGGATGACTTCAGGGACCTCCAGTTCGGCAGCGCGGGCGTGGAAGGCGTGTGCGAGCGCATGGCCGACAGCCGATCGCCGGTGGGCCCGGGCGACGCCCAAGGTCTTCAGGACGGCGCGGCGGGGATGCCGGATTCGCCAGGCCAGCGTCATGCGCCCTGCGACACCACCGGCCCTGCCCAGCCATGGACGCAGGTCCGGGACACCCAGCAGGAAACCGACGACGGAGCCCTCGGCATCCATGGCCACGAAGGACAACCCCGATCGCCAAAGCGGTGCCATCGGCGCGAAACGGGCAAGGAAGTCTCCCGGCCCGAGCGGACCAAGCGTGAGGCCGCCGGCGAAGACCTCGGGGATCATCGGATGGAGCTCGAGCATCAGCCGTCGCCAGTTCCCGGACGTCAACGGCACGATCCGGTAACCGGCCTCCCTTGCCGGTGCGGCAGCCATCCTGAGGATCCGCGCCGCCTCCGCGGGGTCATCCTGCCGCTGACTCAGGACGCGATGGCTCGGCACACCGCCCGCTTCCTGCCAAAGCTTCGGATCCTCGGGAGGATTCTCGGGCTCCAGCATGAACGGTGGCGCGTCGTCCGGCCCGAGGCTGAATCGGCTGCGTTCCCAGGCATCGCCGTCAATCGGGCCGAGGACCGTGTGCACGCCCTGGCCATGCAGCCACGAGACGGCGGCATTCAGGACCTCATGCACGGCAGCCGCCTCGGGCATGGCCGCATACAGACCGAGGTGGCCCGTATCCCCGCCCGGCAAGCACCAAGCCGTCACGGTCGCGTGGTCT